>ENA-OQIR01000105-OQIR01000105.1-human-gut-metagenome-genome-assembly--contig:-NODE-105-length-36984-cov-4.262392_pt1 | contig 36984 bp, 51 predicted proteins | sample MGYA00242580_ERZ504745 | MGnify/ENA primary metagenome ERZ504745 (study PRJEB26092, sample SAMD00036214) | human gut metagenome | host: Homo sapiens | study: EMG produced TPA metagenomics assembly of...
AAAAAATTTAGTAGTGACTTTCCTTCCCAATAATGTTACAATCTTCTTTATGGTGTCAGCATAAAAAATCTTCAAGAACTGACCATAAACCCAAAATTTTTGTAACACACAAAAGGAAGGAACTCTATGAACAAACACAACAAATCCCGCAGCTCGTTTTCCGGCAAAATCGGTTACGTGCTGGCTGCAGCAGGCGCTTCCGTCGGACTTGGAAATATCTGGCGTTTTCCCTACCTCGCAGCAAAATACGGCGGAGGAATTTTCCTCCTCATTTATATCCTGCTGGCGCTCACCTTCGGCTACTCCATGATCGTTGCCGAGTCCGCCATCGGACGCATGACACGAAAAAGCCCGGTCGGCGCTTTCCAGTCGTTCGGCAAATCGAAATGGCTTTCCGCCGGGGCTGGATCAACGCCATTATCCCGATTCTGATCGTTCCATACTACTCTGTCATCGGAGGATGGGTCATCAAATATCTGATCGAATACGTGAAGGGCAACAGTACCCTGCTCGCAGAGGACGGCTATTTTTCCGGCTTCATCTCAAACGGAGTTTCCACAGAGCTCTGTTTTGCCGTTTTCTGCCTTATTACGGTCGCCATCATCTACGCCGGTGTGCGAAACGGCATTGAACGCGTTTCCAAGGTGATGATGCCGATTCTGATCGTCCTTTCCGTTATCATTGCCGTTTATTCCGTAACAAGACCGGGCGCACTGGCAGGCGTGAAGTATTTCCTTGTTCCGAACCTCAAAAACTTTTCATGGATGTCCGTTGTTGCCGCCATGGGACAGATGTTCTACTCCCTCTCGATTGCGATGGTATTCTGATCACCTTTGGCTCCTACATGAAAAAGACACCTCGATTGAGGATTCCACACGCAACGTCGAAATCTTTGACACTGCCATTGCGATCATGGCAGGCCTGATGATCATTCCTGCCGTCTTTGCCTTCTCCGGCGGAAATCCGGATACCCTGCAGGCAGGACCTTCCCTGATGTTTATCACCATCCCGAAGGTATTCGCCAATATGGGCTTTGGCACTGTGATCGGTATTCTGTTTTTCCTTCTGGTGCTGTTTGCCGCACTGACCAGCTCCATTGCATTGACAGAAAGCGCCGTTTCCACCTTTGAGGATGAACTCGGCTGGGGCCGTAAAAAATCGACCGTTCTGATCGGCGTTATCATGATTACGCTCGGAACGCTCTCCTGCCTTGGCTACGGACCGTTTTCCTCCGTCACCATTCTTGGCATGCAGTTCCTGGATTTCTTCGACTTCCTGACAAACTCCGTAATGATGCCAATTGCTGCCATTGCCACCTGTCTTCTCGTTTCGAGAGTCATCGGTGTGGCAAAAATCGAGGAAGAAATCATCCATGGCGAGAGCCGCTTCCGCAGAAAGAAAATCTTTCTTGTCATGATCCAGTATCTCTGCCCGGTGTTTGCACTGATCATTCTGTTCAGTTCCGTGGCAAATGCATTCGGCTGGATCACCATGTAATGAATCTGTAAACGATGAAAAAAGATTGTTTTCGAAACACGATCACGATTTCGAAAACAATCTTTTTTTATCCAAATCTGTCACACCAGCATCAGGAATCCGTCAGCAGCAGAATATCTTCCTCCTTCAGATACAGCTCCTTTGGAATCCCCATTTCCGGGCTCCAGTCTGTTTTTGCGATCTTCCACTGCAGCCAGCTGCATTCGGCATTCTTCCGGAACGAAATGTTCCATTCAAACGGATCTTCCCAGATTTCGGATTCGTTGACCGGAAATACATTTTCCTCACCCGGCCTTTCTACTGTGGCCAGAAAATGTGCCCGGATGCCGACTGCGCGGATATCGTCTGCAATTTCCCGCTCCTTTACGCGCAGCGTTACGCCCCAGTCCACGGCCCGCAGCGTGTGCGCATCCACCCGCTCGGCCGCCGAAATGTTCTTGCAGCCCGACAAAATTGCCGCTGTGCGCGTCTTCGGATTCTGGAAAAATTCCTTCAGCGGTTCCATGACTTCCATCTTTCCCCGGTTCATACAGCTGACCGTATCGCAGAGGCGGTACACCTCATCGCGGTTGTGTGATACGAAGATGACCGGTTTTCCGGCCTCCTTCAGATGTTTGTACATCTCCTGCTCCAACTGCCATTTCAGATAGGTATCGAGCGCTGAAAACGGCTCGTCGAGCAGAATCAGCTCCGGCTCTGCTGCGAGCATCCGTGCCATCGCGACGCGCTGTTTCTGTCCGCCGGAAAGCTGTCCCGGGATCTTTTTCTCCAGCCCTTCCAGCTGAAACTGGCGGATTAACGATTCCGTCCGGCTCCGGTCCGGCCGTTTTCCCATGCCTGCCTCAATATTCTGCACAACATTCATATGCGGAAACAGGGCGTAATCCTGGAACATATAACCGACTTTCCGCTTCTGCGGCGGCAGATTGATTTTTTTCTCCGAATCAAACAGCACCTTGCCGTCAAGGACAATCCGCCCCTCATCCGGCTTTTCGATTCCGGCGATGCACTTTAAGGTCATGCTTTTTCCACAGCCCGACGCGCCGAGAATCGCAAAAATCTCCCGCTCCGCCCGGAACTGCATATGCATAAAAAATCCGTCCAGCTTTTTCGTAATATCTACTTCAAGCGCCATTCTTTATCCTCTACCACTGTTTCTGATTTTTCTTTCTCCGGTTACCCAGAAGGTTCATTGCCGTCATCGCAAGGAATCCGACGAGCAGTACGACAACAGACCAAAAACCCGCCGTTTTATAATCCCCGTCCTGAATCACCATTGCGATTTTCTGGGAAACGGTACCCGTCTTTCCCGGAATATTTCCGGCCAGCATCGACGTCGCACCGTACTCACCGAGCGCCCTTGCAAATGCCAGTACCGTACCGGAGAGCACGCCGGGACCTGCCGATGGGATGACCACTTTCCAGAAAATCTTCCACTCCGACATACCAAGCGTCCGCGCCGCATAGATCAGGTTCGTATCCACCTGCTCAAATGCCGCTCTCGTATTGCGGTACATCAGCGGAAACGCGATAATCGTTGCCGCCAGAATACAGCCAAGCCATGTCTGTACTGCCTTGATACTGAAATTCTCATACAGTGCAGCACCAAACGGACGGCGGAGGCTGAAAATCAGAAGCAGGAAAAAGCCTGCAACGGTCGGCGGCAGAATCATCGGAAGTGTCAGAAAGCCGTCAATTACGGCACGCGCGCCGGGACGCAGCTTCATCACCGCACGCGCGGCAAAAATACCAAAGAAAAAGGACAGAATCGTCGCCACAATACCGGTCTTGATCGAAATGACAAGCGGGCTCCAGTCCAGTGACTGTAAAAAATCCAGTATTTCCTGCATAACATTTCCTTTCTATCCACGGCAGCCCTGCATATCTGCATCACGCATCCTGCCCGGATTTTCTCTGATGCAAAACCACCGTCCGTAGAAACGAAATCTTTCTTTTTCGGACAGTGATTCCAAATCCCTGCTGTTTTTTGTGGGATCTTCTTTTTATTCTGCCTCTGTATCAAGGTAATAATTCCGGAAGATGGCGGCTGCCTCATCGGAAGTCAGAAACTCTACAAAGTCTTTCGCTGCTGCCTGCTCGGTCTCATCTGCCTCTTTGTTGACAACCTGTGCTGCCGGGTAGATGACATTTCCGGTCAGATCGTACGGAACGACCTGCAGAACCTTCAGACGGTCCTCCAGACCGTAGGTATCGGAATAATAAACGGTACCAACCTCGTTGGATCCCTCTGCAACTGCGGAAGTAACGGCTCCTACGTTTGCACACTCATTGATTTCCACGCCGCCGAGCGCTTCGGAAACCTGCTGGGTTGTGATGGCTGATACGTCGTCTGCTTTCTCCAGAATGCCTGCATTGACCAGTGCTTCTCTTGTGTATTTTCCAACCGGAACGGAACCGTCTGCCAGTGCGATGCTGGATGCCTTGTTCAGATCCTCCAGGCCCGTAACTTCTGTATTGCTTCCCTCATAGGTTACAACGCAGACCTGATTGTTTACGATATTGTGGCGGGTTCCCTCAACCAGAAGATTCTCTTCCTCAAGCTGATCCATCTGTTTTGCTGCTGCGGAGAAGAATACGTCGCAGGATGCACCCTCTTCGATTTGTGTCATCAGGGTTCCTGAGCTGTCATAGCTTCCAACCAGTTTGACATTCGGCTGGGTCTTATTGTACTCGCTGATCAGCGTCTCCATTACGGAGTTCAGGCTCTTTGCGGCAAATACGGTGACAGTGGTATCGTCAAATACTTCGCCGTCTGCTGTGCTCTTGGCGCTGGATGCGCTCTCTGCTTCCGAAGAAGCGCTGGATGCAGATGTGCTCTCTGCCTTGGAGCTGCTCTTACTGGAAGAATCTGTGGAATTGGAAAATCCGCATGCGGCAAGAGAAAGTGCCATAGCTGCCATCAGAAGAATGGATACGGTTTTCGTTTTCATGATAATTGACTCCTCATTTTGTATATTTACGTATGAAGCGCCGGATGTGCACCTTTTCGTTTTCCGGTTTTTGCTGACCGGATCTGAATGAGCTGTGCGGCAATGCTGATTGCAATCTCCGCCGGCGTCTCGCTTCCGATCTCAATTCCGATCGGGGCATAGACACTGTCGAGCTGTTCTCCGGTAAAACCCTGCGCTTCCAGTTTTTCGCGCACATACTTTGTCTTTCTGCGGCTTCCCACCACACCGATGTACGATGCGCCGGTGCGAAGCGCAAACGCCTCGGCATCCGCATCGCACCGGTGGCCGCGTGTCACAATCACGAGATAATCATTTTCCGGATCGAAAGAATCTCGTCCAGTTTCGTAAAATCCACCAGCATGGTCTGCCCGGCGTCCGGGAACAATGCTTTGTCCACATATTCCTCCCGGTCATCGAGTACGATACAGCAGAAATCCAGATGATGCAGCACCGGAACGAGTTCCTGGGCCAGATGGCCGCCGCCGAACAGATAAACCTTTCCGTCGTAGCAGAATTCCTCGGCGTAATACGTTTTCCCGTCCAGTTCCAGAATCCGGCAGTGGCCCGCTTTTTCCTGTGCCGCCGGAAGCATTTCCCACGCTTCTTTTTTCCCAGCACGCGGATGCCGGTTCCGTCCAGCGCAAAAAAAATCCAGTAACTGCGGTACTGCTCCTGCGCCGCAAGCGCCTGCGCCAGACTTTCTGCTTCGCCGTGCGCTCCATTCATAAAATAGAAGCACACCTTCACTCTGCCGCCGCAGACCATGCCAAGCCCCTTCCCCTCTCCGGTTCCGAGATCGTATTCTCTGTATTCACTTTTCTTCTCCTGCACCAGCTCCTGCGCATGCAGAACCGCCTGATATTCCAGGTTTCCGCCGCCGATAGTTCCGAAAATCCGTCCTTCCCGGCCGACCAGCATATAGGCGCCCGTCGTGCGCGGAATGGAGCCGTCCCCTTCGGTGATAAAGGCAAGAACCGTGTCCTGTCCCTCTTCCAGCTGTGCAAGCAGTTTCCGGTAAAGTTCGTCCATGTTTCCTCTCCTTGTGTCTGATCTCTGGTCTACTTTTCCGTCACCAGTTCGATGGTGTCACCCTTTTGAATCGTGCCGCCGCGCAGCACCACCGCGAAAACGCCCTCCCGCGGCATGATGCATTCACCCATGCGTTTGAAAATCTCGCAGTGGCTGTGGCACTCCTTTCCGATCTGCGTCATCTCAAGCAGCGCATCCCCGCAGGAAAACCGCGTGCCGACCGGCAGATTCCGGAAATCATATCCTTCCACGATCAGGTTTTCCCCGAAGGCGCCGAGCGGAATATCCGCCCCCTTTGCACGGAAGGCTTCTATTTTTTCATACGACAAAAGCTCACCTGGCGGTGCCAGTGCCGGCGTGTGCATCGCCCTCGATGCCCCAGTCTTCCACCAGCTTCGCCGTTTCCACCTCGTGCTTTGCCGTTCCCCGTTTTTCACTGATACAGATTCCTATGATTTTTCCCATTTCTTTTGTTTCCTCTTCTTTTCGAACCGCCGTCATTTCATCCGCCGATACCGGACATCAGGTGATGCTCTGTCATATCCTTCGGCCGCTCAAAGCAGTGTTCCATCGGCTTTTTTAAGATTGCCTGTGCCATCACATCCCGCAGATCCGCCGCCGTTCCGTTCTGCAGAACCTCCCGCAGATCCACGCCGTTCTCATAGCAGAGACAGAGCTTTAAAAAGCCGCGGCTTGTCAGCCGTACGCGGTTGCAGCTTCCGCAGATCGTTCGTGATCGCGCTGATAAAGCGACGGGCATCGACAGCTTTTCGTACCGCACATAAGCCGCAGGACCGTTTCCTTTCTTTTCCTGGTCCGCGTACATGCCCCATACCACTGTTCCAGCTCTGTTTTCAGCGCCTCATTCGACGGACCCACGTACGATTTTCCGGCGCCCACCGGCATCACCTCGATGAACCGCACCGGGACTTTTTCCTGCTCTGCAAATTCAATCAGTTCCTGCGCATGCAGTTCTTTTCGATGCACCGCATTCAGCTTCACTAAAAGACCCGCCTCTTTGGCCGCGCAGATACCCTGCTTTACCTGCTCCAGCGCATCGCGTCCGGTAAGCGCCGCAAACTCTGCCGCATCCACGGTATCCAGGCTCACATTCACACTGTCACAGCCGGCCGCCTTCAGATCCCTCGCACACGATGCCAGGCGTACGCCATTCGTCGTGATCCCAACGGATGCGGTGCCCGGCACTGCTTTTATTTTCTGCACCAGCTCCACGCACTCTTTTCTTACCAGCGGTTCCCCTCCGGTAATCCGGTAATGCGTGATGCCAAGCCCAGCCGCGGCGTGCACAATCTTCAGCATCTCTTCGACGGTAAGCGGTGGATTCTGTTCCGCCTGCTCCAGTGCACAGCCCGCCGCACTCTCCGGCATACAGTACCGGCATCTCAAATTGCACGCGTCCGTGATGGAAATCCGCAGGTAATCTATCGTTCTGCCATACTGATCCTTCATCGTTTATCTGCCTTTTCCAAAACCGCAGTTCGGGAAGGTGCAGACCTTGCAGTTCAGGCAGAGACCGCCCTCGCCAAGACCGGCCAGCTCCTCCGCTGTCACCTCATCATCTGCAATGAGGCGCGGCAGGACAAGATCGAAAATCGTCCGTTTCGAATACATGACGCATCCCGGCAGGCCGACGATCGGTGTTCCGTTTTCGGCATACGCCAGAAGGAACATGGCTCCCGGCAGCACCGGCGCGCCGTAGGAAACGATGCGTGCTCCGGTATTTTTGATCGCCAGCGGCGTCTTGTCGTCCGGATCCACACTCATCCTCCGGTGCAGAAGACAAGATCGGCACCCGCTTCCATCGCGCGGCGGCATCCGTCTGTGATCTTCGATGCATCATCATCGTAAACCTCATGAAAGATCATCTCCGCGCCGAATTCTGCCAGCTTTTCCTGGATAACCGGTGTGAAGGTGTCCTCGATCCGATGGTAATACACTTCATTTCCCGTTGTCAGAACCGCAAATTTTTTCTTGTGGAACGGCTTTAAGGTCAGGATCGGCCCGTAGGAACAGACTGCCTGTGCCGTCTCCATCTTCTCTTTTTTGATGACGAGCGGAATAATTCTCGTTCCCGCCAGTTTGTCGCCTTTTTTCACGTATGTATCACCGTGGCGCGTCGCAATCATCATCTCGCCGAGGCTGTTTACTTTTTTCAGCTTCTCGCGGTCCACTTTCAAAAGGCCGTCGCAGTCCGCGATCAGTTCAATTTTTCCTTCTTTGACATCGGACGGATGCATGTGATCGTTTTTACACATATCGTAAAGAATCTGTGCCGCCTCATTTTCATGCAGCATTGTATCGTCCTTTTCCCAGATGTAAATGTTGTCCTTTCCGACACTTAACAGCACCGGAATATCTTCTTCTGTAATGATGTGGCCTTTGCGGAATACCGCATCTTTTGTCACACCTTTGATAATCTGTGTAATATCGTGGCAGAGCACCTGGCCTACCGCGTCTTCTGTTTTCATCAGTTTCATCTGAAACGCCTCACTTTTTCTATTTGAATCTATTCCAGTTCCCCGCAGATCACTTCCAGCACGCTTCCGGCGATGCACCGCGCCTTATCAGAAATCGTGAAGCAGTTCTGCAGTTCTTCTTTCCGCGGATCGATGTCCGCAATCTTAAATCCCTTCGTCACCGGATAGCGTCGCGGATCAGCCCGCGCAGCAGACCGGAAAGAGATGCTTCCACAGGTACCGTCCCGTTTTCTGTCTCAATCTCTGCAATCACAGCCCTGGCTTCCACAATGTCTCCGATCGAAGCCGCATTCCGCAGAATACCTTCCGCCTGTGCATGCATCACACGCTCTTTTCCGTACCCGCCGATGATGCCCGGAATGCCAGTGTTCGGAACCGCGCTTCCGCTTCGGATCACGCGTCCAAGATTATGACCGCGCTTCGTCTCAATTACAACATCCACATCTTCTCCTGCCGTAAAGCCCGGTCCGAGGGCAATCACAAGCGGCGCCATCTCTTTTGTCGTCCCGAGATTTTTCTTCGCCAGAATCGCATCGACCACGACGGCCGGGCGAAGTGCTGCAATGCTTAGTCCCGCCGGATCCACGAGCACCGGAACACCATCTTTCTTCCAGATCCGTTCCATTTCCTGTTCCAGAAGTTCTTTCCGGTTCTTTTTCTCTGCGAGATCCACGTCCATGCGCACGGCTTCCACGTCCTCTACCCTGGCGCTGCCGGCATATACCGCTTCGCTCAAAGCCACCTGCCGCCGGATCGCCGCCGGGTGCTCTGCTTCCAGAACCAACAGACGAAAGCCCGCTTTTTTCAGACGATGGATCGTACCGGTTGCAAGATCTCCTGCTCCCCGTACCACGATCAGATCTTTCTTTTCATCTTCGCTGTCTTCCTTCTTTCGTTTCAGCAGCCGCCGTTTTCTTCCGTCTTCCGCGGCCTGCTTCGTTATTCTTGTTCGAGAATAACGCTTTCCATTAATAAAATACAGGAAAGGACCCGTTTTGTCAACGTGTCCCCGTAAAAAATGTTATTTTTCTTCTGTTCCAAACCACTTCTGAAACGACGCATCGGCGCCTGCGCGGACTTCTTGTTCAAACTTCCGGTACCGCTTCAGGAATTCTTTTCCCTCCGGGGTCAGTACCGTCTGGCCGCCGTTGCTGCCGCCCCGGTTGCCCTGTACCAGCGGGATGCCGAGATCCTCCTCGGCGCGCTTTAAGATTTTCCATCCTTCGAGTACGCCATCTGCATGCATTTGCAGCCCTTCAAAAGGGAGCCGGTTGCTTCCACATGCTCCATCAGCTCCGCCACACCGGGACCGAAGGCATGATCCGTCCGGCTGACGCGCAGCCGCATGTCGTACCGCAGCTTCTGTCGTAATGTTTCTTCTTTTTCTTCCATTTCCACCTCACACCTCTACAACAGCACACGGTACTCCGCCTCATAGGCAAGTCCCGCCGTCTGAAGTGCCGCAAGGATTTCTTTTCCCTCTTCCGGCGCTGCTTTCCAGGAAAGACCGCAGCCCGCCGTAATTTCCCGCGGAACGGGGATCATCCTTCCCGGCAGGCCGTGCGCTCTCGCATACTGCTCCATCTGCATCGCCTGCGTTGTCCCCGCAAACGTCAGAATCCAGGTTTCTTTTCGCTGTCTCATATCGTTTCTTCCTTTTTCCAGCTTCTTTTGTATCCCGGATGCCGGCTGCCGCCTCTCTCACTGCTGCATTTCTTCTTCGGCAAACTCCCGCAGAGCCTGCGCGGCAATCCGGACTTCTTCTTCCGTCAGTACATGGGAAAAGCTGAACCTCACGGCTCCCTGCTCCCGTGTCCCGAGTGCTTCGTGCATCAGCGGCGCGCAGTGTGCCCCGCTTCGGACTGCAATACCATAGTTCTCATACAGCCAGTCGCTGACATATCCCGAATCACAGGAGCCGATGTTTAATGCCGCCGTTGGTACCCGCTGCTGCAGATCGTCTGTTCCATATAAAGTAAGTCCCGGGATTCCCTGAATTTCCTCCAGAAAGAGGTGCATCAGCTCCCTCTCTCTTTTGTAAATCATTTCAATCCCCGTCTTCTCCAGATATTCCAGCGATCCCAAAAGTCCCGCAATTCCGTGGACATTTAAAGTTCCCGCTTCCAGGTGCTCCGGCATCGCCGCAGGCTGTTCTTTTTCATAGCTTCGGATTCCGCTTCCGCCCATTTTGAGCGGCCGGATCGAAAGTTCGGGACGGACGTAGATTCCGCCGGTTCCCTGCGGCCCTAATAGTCCCTTGTGGCCGGAAAAGCAGAGCACGTCGATCCCGCTTTTCTGTACATTGATCGGCAGAATCCCCGCTGTCTGCGCCGCATCGACGATCAGAAGCAGGGAATGGTGTTCCGCAATTTCGCACACCCGCGCAAGATCCGTGATATTTCCGGTCAGGTTGGAGGCATGCGTAACGACAAACGCTTTCGTGTTTTTCCGCACTGCCGCTTCCATCTGATCGTAATCGATCCTTCCAGATACATCCGCCGGAATCACGGAAAGCTCCAGTCCCTGTTTTTCCAGTGCATACAGCGGGCGCAGAACGGAATTATGCTCGCAGACTGTCGTGATCACATGATCCCCGGCCCGAAGAGTCCGAAAATTGCCGTGTTCAGTGCCTCCGTATCGTTGCACGTAAACGCAATCCGCTCTGGACTCTCCGCATGAAACAACTCTGCCAGCCGCATTCTTGTCTCAAAGACGATGCGGCCCGCATCCAGTGTCGCATCGTGTGCACCGCGGCCTGCATTTCCACAGCCGCGCAGTGCCTGGATCATACGCTCCTCTGCTTCTTTTGGATGCCACAGCGACGTTGCCGCCGAATCGAGGTAAATCATGGCTTAATCACGCGGTCTGCGCTGCTCATGCGCTCCACGATGTCATACATGTTGGTCACACTGCCGACCTGCAGCTTTTCAGTGATGCCGTAGAAGTTCAGGCATGTTCCACAGGTCAGAATTTCAACGCCGCGCGCTGCCAGATCTTTCAGATCCTCCAGGGACTCGGAACCCTCGCAGGTCAGCTTTGCACCGCCGTTGTAGCACAGAATCGTATCCGGCAGCTCATCCTGCTGGGTCAGTGCATAAAGGAAGCTCTTCATCAGAATTTTACCCAGCTCCTCGGCTCCTTCGCCATATGGTCTGCAGAAAGAACGACAAGTTTTGTTTTCTTTGCCGCCGGTACGAGGCATACGGTTTTCTCTTCTGTTTCAGCCGGCTCTGTTTCCGATACGGTGAACTCCACATGATACTCTTTTTCTTTCTTCTCTTTTACCAGAAAGCCATATCCTTTCTGCTGCGCCATTTTTTCCAGGTTCTGCACGGCGATTTCATTATCCACCAGAACCTCCACTTTTCCGCTTCCCGCAAGTTCTGCAATCGCATTTTTTGCCTTTACCAGCGGTACCGGGCACACATCACCCATTGCGTTTACTGTCTTTTTCTCCATCTCTGCCATTTTTCATCCTCCCTGCCTTACCATTTCCTGCTCTGTGTCACATAAATTTCGGTTCCTGCCGGCTCTGTGATTTTTCCAACGATTGCTGCCGGAATCCCCTGCTCCAGCAGTTTTCTCTGCATTTTTTCTGCATCCACGGCATCCACGGCCATCAGAAGCCCTCCCGATGTCTGCGGGTCAAACAGCACCTCCTGCATGCCGAACGGTATATCCTTAAAGGTCACATGCTGCTCCAGATGATTCCGGTTCCGCTGGCCTGCCGCAGTGATCAGAAACTCCTCCGCCGCTTCCACAGCCCCCGGGAACACCGGAATCTGATCCGCCCAGATATGGCAGGACACGCCCGACTCCATCATCTCATGCAGATGTCCTAGGAAACTAAAGCCCGTTACATCGGTACAGGCATGAATGTTATACTTCCGTGCCGTCTCCGAGGCGTACTTATTCAGCGTCATCATCGATTCCACTGCCTTTTGAAATCCACCCGGGTTTTCCTCCCCGACGCGGTGCGCCGCACAGAGAATGCCGGTTCCGAGCGGTTTCGTCAGAATGAGCAGATCACCCACGCGGCCCGTATTGTTCTGCCAGATCCGATCCGGATGCACGGTTCCCGTGACAGAAAGGCGTATTTTACACTGTCATCCGCAATCGAATGACGCCGGAGAGCGATCCGCCCGCCTCCTGCACCTTTTCCGCGCCGCCGCGCATGATTTCTCCGAGGACATTCAGATCCATCTGTTCCGGAAAGCAGACGATATTCAGGGCTGTCCGCACCTCTCCGCCCATCGCATAGATGTCGCTTAAGGCATTCGCCGCCGCAATTTTTCCAAACGTGTACGGATCCTCCACCACCGGCGGAAAGAAATCCAGCGTCTGGACCATCGCAAGGTCGTCCGTCAGCCGGTAGACGGATGCATCGTCTTTGCTGTCATAGCCCACCAGCAGATTCTGATCCTTTTCCCCTTTCGGCAGCTTCTCCAGAATATGTTCGAGCACGCCTGCCCCGAGCTTTGCCGTACAGCCGCCGCTCTTACAGAAAATAATTTTTTCTTCTTCCATCGTTACCTGTTCCCTCTTTTTTCAGCTTCTTCCGCACTCTCCGTCCGTTCCGCGCAGAAGTCCCAACGCATGCGGCAGTATCAAGTACAAATCCAAGACTCTCTTCCACCGCCTTCGGGCTTCCCGGCAGATTGATAATCAGCGTCCGATGACGGATTGCACTCACTGCCCGGCTCAGCATCGCCCGTTTTGTGATCGCCATGCTGCCGCGCGGATCGCCTCCGCGATGCCAGGTGCCACACGGCCGGATACCGCCAGAGTTGCCTCCGGTGTCACATCCCGCATGGAAAATCCCGTGCCGCCTGTCGTGAGGACAAGATCGCACTGCTCCAGATCGGCAAGCCGGATCAGTTCCTCCTCGATCATCGCCCGCTCATCCGGCAGAAGGCGCATCGAAACGACCTCATACTGCTCCGCCGGAAGCAGCTCTTTGATCTTTGGGCCGCTCTTATCCTCGCGCTCGCCCTGATAGCCTTTGTCACTTAACGTTACAATTCCCACCCGGAAAACCGGGAAATCTTTCTTTTCTGCCATGCTTTATTTTTCCTCTTTCTGATAGATATAATGACCGCTCTTTCCGCCGTCCTTTTCCAGAATGTGGATATCACGAATCACCATGCCGCGGTCCATCGCCTTGCACATATCGTAGATCGTGAGCAGCGCTGTGGAAACACCAGTCAGCGCCTCCATCTCCACGCCGGTCTTTCCGACACATGATGTGGTGCACACGGCCGTAATAGAATTTGTATTCTCGTCCGTGGTAAATGTCACTTCGCAGTTCGTCAGCGGCACAATGTGGCACAGCGGAATCAACTCCGCATTCTTCTTCGCCCCCATGATGCCTGCCAGCCGTGCAACGCCGAGCACATCGCCTTTTTTCGCCGTATGGTCCCGCACGGCTGCAAATACCTCCGGGCTTACCTGTATAGTTCCCGTCGCCGATGCTGCCCGGTACGTGTCCGGCTTCTCATGGACATCGACCATGACGCGCTGCCGTCTTTCTTAAAATGGGTAAATTCCGCCATCTGTCTCCTCCGTTCTATTTCCGTTTTATTCTCCAGGTTCCCACTCTTCTTCCGCTTCACGCACGGGAAACTCTGCTCTCCCATACCAGGGATTCGTGTTCTCACCGCTTTGTCTTCTGTTTCCTGTCGCGCACGTAACCAGAACATGCTCGATCCCCTGCCTGCGCAGCAGCTCCACAAGTTTCTCTGCGGCCGCCCGGTGTTCTTTTTTCTCATACTGGTGCAGTACCGCATAAAACGTTCTGCCTTTCAAATCCTTCTGCTGTCCCTGTTCCGATGCGATCAGCCGTGCCAGATCTTCTTCCGTGATATGGTGTTCCATCGTACAGCCAAGCAGTTCCGCCGCCCGTTCTGCCCGAAAGCAGCCCTTGCCAAGCGGCTGTCCCAGTGCCGAAAGACCTGTCACACCAATCACAAGATCTGAAGAGGAAAGCAGCGCCGGTTCATGTTCCGCCGGTGCCTTGCACGGCAGGTGTCTCGCGCCGTCCGCTCGATCAGCGTCAGATCGGCCTTTTTGCGTGCCGCTTCAAATAGTTCCGTTTCCGGCATGGAAAGCTTTTCCGGATCCCGGCAGGCACTCCCGATAATCGCTGCGCGGCCTGTGCGAAATTTTCTTTCGACCGCTTCCAGACTCTGGTCATGCCATTCCTTCGGCGGACGGTAAATGTGCGTCGAAGTTGTCACCAGTACCTTCTGATCGTTTTTTACGCAAAAGCCTGCCATCTCGTACAGCAGCGTCGTTTTTCCGCCGCCGCCGATGATAGAAACTACATGGTTCTTTTCCTTTAAAAAGGGGAACGCCGTTCCCATTCCTACCGGCTCCAGCTTCTGTTTTTCTGTTTTCTGCCAGATTCGAAGCATCTCCTCTGCCCCCTTCTGCCGTCTTTCTTTCTCACTCTACCATACTCATTTTGGCTGTCAAATTACTCGCGCCGTAAAAACTTGAAAAAAGAACTGCCCCGATCGGGCATCCCCATCAGAGCAGTTCTTCTATTCTTATTGAACGTGTACGGTAAGCACCGCTGCATTTGATCTGTTTCCATCGCTGTCCGTCACATGATACGTCAGCGTGTAATCTCCCGGCACTGCAGTATCCACATCGCCGTCGATCTCAATCTGGTTAAAGAGTGACTCCTGGCTGTCTGCATCATCGGTCATCTCTTTGATATAGCTGGTTTTGTCCAGATCGTTTCCGGCTTCCACTGTTACTTCATACGTATTCAGGTACAGTTTTGGCTTTCCGCCGGCAGTGCTTCGATTTCCATCTGCGCATCTGTCTCATTTTTGTGCCCTCTGTGTCATTCTGCTGCGGCTCCTCTGCTGCCGGTGCAGACTCATCTGCCGCCCCACTGTTATCCGTTTCCTGCGTAGCCTCATTTTCCGCCGGGGTATCTTCCGCTGCAGCTTTATAATTCACGCGGCGTGTTGCTTTTGATACATTATTGTGACTGTCCTTTGCCGCATAGACAACCGATGCACTGGTATGATCATCGTTCGGGAAAATGTTTTCAATCATCAGCGAATCTGTCACATCTCCGTCTTTCTCATCCGTTGCAGTAACGCCTTCCAGCAAAGACGCTGTATCACTGCCTTCCTCATACGTTACATCCCCATCAGCTGGAAGCTCGATTTCCGGGCCTTTTCGGTCGTCCGTCACTACGACAGCTGCTGTACCGGCTCCTAGCGCCACGCACAGGACAATCAAACCTGCAACAATCCCTTTTTTCATGGCAGTTAATCGTCCTCCTCCTGGCCGTAATCTCCATATTTGTACTGACCGTATTTTCCGTATTTACCATACGCCTGTTTCTGCATATCCACCTTGTTCAGGACAACGCCAAGCAGCGGGCAGTTACTTCTCTCGAGCTGGCTCTTTACTTCCTGTGCAAAACGATAGCTGATCACACCGGACTCAATGACCATGATTGAACCATCACAGATTTCTGCAACGATTGCACTGTCGATAACGCTTCCAAGCGGAGGAGTATCCACAATCACATAATCGTAAACTTTACGAAGTGCATTTAAAAGACTTCGGAAGTTCTTTCCCCCCAGAAGCTCTGCCGGATTCGGCGGAAACGGGCCGGAATAAATCATGTAAAAGTTCTTTACATTGGTAGAACAGATGACATCCTCCAGAGTTGCCTGACCGGACAGGAAGTGTGCCAGTCCGCGAACAGATTTCTGTGTTTTCGTTCTTCCAAGAAGAACCGATTTCCGAAGATCGGCATCGATCAAAATCACTCTTTTTCCGCTCTCTGCAAGAGAAATGCCGAGCTGCATAGAAACACTGCTCTTTCCCTCATTTGGTGTACAGCTTGTAACCGCGATTACTTTCTTATCTTCTCCGCAGAACTGAAGGTTGGTCCGAAGAGATTTGTAGGCTTCCACAATCTGATAGCCTGATTTTTCCTGTTTTACTACTACCTGATTCACGTTCCGTATCCTCCCTTATTTCTTTCTTCCACGGCCGTTTTTGTTTTTCTTCTTGCTCTTTTTCTGTCCTTCTGCAAGAGGAATTATGCCGAGTGTACTGACACCCAGATAACGTTCTACATCTTCGGAGGTCTGGATGGTGTCATTTGTCAGATAAACAATAATGATGATGACAATCGCGATAAATGCACCTGCTATTGCACCGATCAGCCGTTTTTCTTAATACTTGGGCTTACCGGCTCATCTGGAATATTCGCCTCATCTACCACATTTACAGCTTCTGTGTTCATAACGTTCTGAATATGATCTGATGCTGCTACACGGATTGCATCCGCCATCTGGCTTGCTACATACGGATCTTCGTCTTTTACTGTAATCGAAAGGATACGCGTATCGTTCTGTGTAGTAACAGTAATTTTGTTCAAAAACTCCTCATAGGTAAGATCCAGATTTAACTGTGCAATAACGGTTTCAACAACCTGACGGCTCTGAATCAGCTCCGCATAGTCTTTGGTTAAAAGAGAACTTGCCTGCAGATCTCCACTTGTTACAGTACTGCTGCTGTCCTGTTTTGACAGTACATACATTTTTGTCGTCGATTCATACTGCGGCTTCATAAATACTTTGCTGACCAGTACCATCAGAAGGCCAAGTGCCAATGCAGCTAAAATCACATAGCCAATTTTGCTCCAGAGCACACGAAGCAGTTCCAGTAAATCGATTTCAATTTCATCCTGATTCTGTTGATTCGTTTCCATCTTCTTCTCCTGACTTTTTTTAGATTTCTCCGGCATCCCTTAAGATTTCCATCGGATTATCGTGGAAAATCCTTTCGGCATATGCCTCTCCCATTTTTTTGAAACATAGGCAGCGCCTGCTCCTATGTTGGGAATACGTGTTTTTGTGTTGTGGGAATCGCTGCCGACAAAACCGAGCAGATCTTCCTTCATCAGTTTTCTGCAGTAGCGTTTTGCCCCCCACGTATACTTTCCAAGTATACTTTCCACATTCACCTGCAGTCTTGCGCCCATATCCACCAGATCGCTGGAAAATCCGACGCTCTTTACCGTTGCCTGATAGCGCTCCACATGCGCGATAATCGGTTCGTAACCGCAGGACAGTACATTGTAGACTCTCTCACGGATATGCTGTGCGGAATCTCCCTCGGAAAATTCCAACAGAACATAGGATGAACCGGCCATGGTCACATATTTCCGTTTTTCCAGGATATCCTGAAGATCCATGTTCGAGTGAAGTTCACACCCGAGATAAAGCGACATATCCGGATATTCCTTTTTTGCCGCTTCCTGCAGTTTCAGAAACTGCTCATGTACCTTTTTTGCCGGTGTTTCAAACATCCGCCGCCGATAATGCGGTGTGATGATAATCTTCCTGACCCCGTCCTCGTGCTGCATTTTCAGCATCGCCAGCGACTCTTCCAGGTCAGCTGCACCGTCGTCTACCCCCGGGACCATATGGCAGTGTACATCAAATAATTCCTTCATACCTTATCCCTCTTTTTGTGTTCTTTCTTCAAGTCACGCATACTTAGACATTCTACTTTAGTATACATCCTTTTGTGATCTCTGGCAATACAAAAAACATACTCTGTATTTATTTTTTAACATTTTTGTCAAACTTGCCTAAAATGAGGGATAAAAAAGAGACCTCCATTTTCATGTCGGCCTCTCCCGTTATTTTCTGCAGATGAAAACCCCTGCCTCTTTTGTGATCGCAATTCCGCCGTGTTTCTGAATTTTCTTTTCCAGAAATTCTTTGAATTCCCGCTGTCTCGGATACAGATACTCATTCTGATTTCCATGGCAGGAAAGGATATAGTCCAGAAGCGGCTCCGGCCGGTCGACCCAGAGACTGTCCTCGTAGATTCTTTTCTCTACGCTGCCAAAATAAGGCTTTAACTGCTTTTCTCCGTGATCCAGACCAAAAATAGTATACAGCGCCACCTCCGAAAGATTGATCTGCGGATCAAACTCCTGTACCAGATCGGTAATCTCTTTCATATGGCCTTTTCCATACGTACTGCAGTAGAACACGCCGTCATCTGAAAGCACACGGCTGATTTCCTGCAGACCGCGGGACAGATTCTGGACATAGAACAAAACATGATTTGCAATAATCCGGTCGTATTCCGCATCCGGAAACGGAAGCTTCTGGCAGTCCAGTGTCCGGAAATCAAAACAGGATGCCTTTTCTTCTCCCAGATTTTCCGCCGCATCCCGGATCATGCCGTCTGACAGGTCAGACAGACAGATATACTTTCCTTTCAGCACGGATGGCTCCGCTTTTTTCCAGAGCTGTCCGTTTCCGCAGCCAATCTCCAGAATCCGGCGCGCACCGTCAAAATCCATCTGTTCCAGAAGCCACGGGAACCATCCCTTTTTATTTTGGGAATACTGCTCGTGCAGCGAAATACGGATATTCAGGTTTTCCCCGTTTTTGTACTGCTCCACCAGCATCTTTTCCATATCGGTCAGATGAATCAGGTTCAGAATGCCGGTCCAGTCGATCTGGTTCGTCTCCTCCAGAATCTGTGTCGTATTCTGCAGCGCCTTTTCCATCTGCTCCAGATTTTCCATCTTCTTGTGCACAAGTCCGATCTGCATTTTCAATGATTTCAGAATATCCGCACTCGTATCGTGAATCGTCATATTTCCGATCTCATTCAGGGAAAATCCGAGATATTTCAGCGATAAAATTTTCTGCAGCTTCAGAAAATCCTCATCCGAATACATCCGATAACCGGACTCGTTGATAAAGCTTGGCTTCAGCAGCCCTTTTTTGTCGTAATAGCGAATTGTCCGAATGGTCACATGGGCCATCCGGGGCAAATTCACCAGTGGTATAATATTGATCCATATCCACCACTCCTTCGCAAAAGCCGCTTTTTTGCGGCCTTTGCATTTCACTTTTCTCTCTTACAGACGGTCTTTGTACATCTCAGCAAAGTAGTTCTGATACTCACCGCTGATGATGTGTTTCCACCAGTCTTCATTGTCCAGATACCACTGGATTGTCTGTGCAATTCCGGTATCGAAATTGTATTTTGGTTTCCATCCAAGTTCAGTCTCGATCTTGGTCGGATCGATTGCATATCTTCTGTCATGGCCCGGGCGGTCTTTTACGTATTTGATCAGAGATTCCGGTTTGTCCAGAGCTTTCAGGATGGTCTGTACTACCTGAAGGTTTGTTCTCTCGTTGTGTCCGCCAATGTTGTAAACCTCGCCTACTTTACCTTTATGGATAATCAGGTCGATTGCTTCACAATGGTCGGATACGTGCAGCCAGTCTCTGACATTCTCACCGTTTCCGTATACCGGAAGCTCTTCGTCTGCCAGTGCGCGGCTGATCATAAGCGGAATCAGCTTTTCCGGGAAGTGATACGGGCCGTAGTTGTTGGAGCATCTGGAAACGGTAACCGGGGTACCGAAGGTTCTGTGGTAAGCCAGTACAAACAGGTCTGCGCTTGCTTTGGATGCAGAGTACGGGCTGGAGGTGTGGATCGGGGTATTCTCTGTAAAGAACAGGTCCGGGCGATCCAGCGGAAGGTCTCCGTAAACTTCATCGGTAGATACCTGATGATATCTCTTTACGCCGAATTTTCTGGAAGCATCCAGCAGTACACGGGTTCCCATTACGTTGGTCTGAACAAAGATGCCAGGATCCTCGATGGAACGGTCTACATGGCTCTCTGCTGCGAAGTTGACAACAACGTCAAATTTCTCTTTTTCAAACAGATCCATGATGAAAGCTTCGTCTGCGATATCACCTTTTACAAATTTGTAGTTCGGTTTGTCCTCAACCGGTTTCAGAGTCTCCAGGTTTCCCGCATAGGTCAGCAGGTCCAGGTTTACGATCTGATAATCCGGGTATTTGTTTACCATGTGATGTACGAAGTTTCCGCCGATAAATCCGGCTCCGCCTGTTACTAATACTTTCATGCTTTTTCTCCTTTTTGGTGTGTTTATCGTCTCAGTTTTATGTCAATTCAACTTGTTGTACCCTCACTATAATGGGTGACGTTGCGTCATGGTCAAGAGGAGAATGAAAAAAGTTTGTGAAAATCTTGTTTTTTCCCCTCCTACCTGTCTATCTTAAAATTTTTACGGCGATTCTCGTAATATACTGTTCCATTTTCTGACTGGTCAGCGCGTCCACCATATATTCCTCATAAAAGCGGTCGTCCAGCAAAAGTCTCTGTTCCGTGGCATACCGGAACAGCTTCCGGTACGCCGCTTCAATTCCCTGCCACGGTCCTTTATAATAATAGCAAAGATACTCTCCCTCCGGCCGAACCGTGTATCGCACTTTCGCCGGCACACGATCAAAAATCAGATAAAAATCACGGTAATCCAGAAAATTCCCCGTTTCCAGTGTTTCCCGTTTCTGAACAAACCCAACATTATACGAACTTCGATTTCCGTATTGCCCACAGTAAGCATAGAGCTCTCCGATTTTCTGATTGACTGCCAGATTATCCGCTGACTCGCTGTGATTCGTGACAAGATACTGCAACGGCAGGGTATGAATTCCCACAGGACAGAAGGGATCTTTTTCAAACGCCTCACGCATTCCGCCGATGCCTGTGCCAGAAACCGCTTCTTTTCCCCAATCCAGCGCTGCATCTCGCGGAGCCGCTGCATTTTTTCGCGCACCACCTTCTCCTCCTGTTCCAGCAGTACTCCGAATTTTTCAGGACTTCGCTGTTCCAGATAATTTCGAATCTCTGCCAGCGGCATGCCCAGCTCCCGCAGCATTCCGATCACATCAAATGTTTCCATCTGGTCCATCGCATAATACCGATAGCCGTTTGCCTCTCTTCTTTTTGGTACAAACAGACCAATCTCATCATAATGAAAAAGCGTTTCCTTTGTCGTGCCTACCAGCGCTGCAAATCGCCCCGCGCTTAAATACTCCTGTTTTCCCATTTCTGACTCCTTTTCCTGAACATTTGCTCTCGGAATTTTTCCTGTTTTTCACCTTTTTTGCACTTGACTATAGGGTTACCCTATCCTTTATAATAGCAAACGATTCAAATTTTCACAAGAAATCTTTCCCATCTAAAGCGTGTCTGAAAAAGGCTTTTCACACATAAAAAGGAGGTTTTCGATTATGAGTCAGTCACTCGCCAAAGATTTCAACTTCCGCTCTCTGCTGAAGTTTGCGTTTCCATCGATCATCATGATGATCTTTATGTCTCTCTACAGTATTGTGGATGGCTTTTTCATCGCACAGTACGTGGACAGCATGGCGCTTTCCGCCGCCAATATCGTCTATCCTGCCGTCAGCATTCTTCTTGCCGTCGGCATCATGTTCGGTACCGGAGGCAGCGCCGTTGTCGCCGCAAAGATCGGACAGGAAAAACAGGAGGAAGCCAACCGTAACTTTTCTGCCCTTACCCTTACCACACTGATCATCGGTATTCTGGGCGCAGTGCTCGGCAACCTGTTTTGCCGCCAGATCTGCAGTCTGCTCGGTGCAACGCCGGTGCTGATGGATTACGGTACCGCCTATCTGCGGACGATCCTTTCCTTTGCCCCTGTCTGTCTTCTCCAGGCGCTGTTCCAGTCCTTCTTTGTAACGGCAGGACGCCCGGGACTCGGACTTTCCCTTACGGTGTCCGCCGGCATTACCAACATGCTTCTGGACTATCTGTTTGTCGTTCCGCTCCATCTTGGTGTTGCTGGAGCTGCCCTTGCCACCGGCCTTGGCCAGTGCATTCCGGCCGTTGCCGGCATTTTATACTTTACCTTTGCCCGCAAAGGCCTTCGCTTCACCCGTCCGGAATTTTCCAAAGGCCTGCTCTCCACAAGCTGCTTCAACGGTTCCTCCGAGATGGTCAGCAATCTTTCTGCAGCCGTTGTCACTTACCTTTTCAACATGCTGATGCTGAAATTTGAGGGCGAAATCGGTGTTGCCGCCATCACGGCGATTCTGTACGGACAGTTTCTCTTTGTTGCGCTGTACCTCGGCTACAGTATCGGCGTTGCACCTGTGTTCAGCTTCAACTACGGCAGCCGGAACAAACAGCGGCTGATCCGGCTTTACCGCATCAGTATCCGCTTCGTTGTGGTAAGCTCTGTGATCATCGCACTTGTGGCCGCCTTCGGTTCTCCTGTTATTTCCGCCGTTTTCATGCAGAAAGGCACGTACGGCTTTGAACTGACACGCCACGGCGGATATCTGTTCTCCATCGCTTACCTGTTCTGCGGTACGAATATCGTCGCCTCCGGCATTTTACGGCACTGTCAGACGGAAGACTCTGCTTTGATTTCTTTTTTGCGAACCTTCGTCTTTATCGTTCTCTCCGCGCTGCTTCTGCCGCTCGTGCTTGGCACCAACGGTGTGTGGCTGTCGATTCCGGTCGCCGAATTTCTGACGCTGTTCATCTCCGTGCCGAAGCTGTCCCGCTATTTCAAGGATCCGAAAGTCGCAACGGAGACGCAAACGAGTCCCAACTGATCTTACCGACTTCGCTGATTCTCAAAACCCCGCACAGGGATCCGTTGTTTTCACAGGATCCGCTGTGCGGGGTTTCTCTTTTGCTACCACTTTTTCCCCGGGCAGTCCCGCAGTGCAATCGCTGCCCGCATCTCCACGTAGCAGCCGCACATGCGGCACATGCCGGACAGCAGCTTTTCACACTCCTTACAGAGGGAAAGCCGCCGCTCGTATTCCTCCTCCGGCGTTTTATCGTCCGCCGGAATTCTTGCAATATAATCATACATATTCTGAAAAAAGCCTGCCTCGTCCATCTCACGAAGCAGGCATTTTTTACAGATCCTGGTATTTCCGTCCATCAAACTCCTCCGGAACCGAATCTTTTTTCATCCCAGATATCTTCTGGTTTTTATGGTTTCCCTATTTTACGGCGATATGAAGCACACTGCACGCCGGAATGGTAAAGGAAATTCCCTCTTTTGTTGCCTGCACACCGTCAAAGCCCTGAACGCCAACCGTCTCCGGCGCTTCAAAGGTGTTTTTATCCTGCATATGGCCGGTTACGATCTCGGCTTTGATCTCGCCGGCTTCTTTTCCAAGAAGTACCGCCTCTACCGGATATGCTTTCTCCAGATCCACATTCGTCATCGTGATATGAAGTACACCGTTGGCATCTACCGAAACAGATTCCGTCAGATTCGGAACCATGTATTCGTCTTCCAGACCAACCTGCTCCGTTTCCAGAGAGCTTGCCAGAAGATCATTTTCCTGATGTACCTGATACAGATCAAAAACATGATACGTCGGAGTTTTGACCATCTTCTCCCCCTCGGTCAGGATCATCGACTGCAGAACATTTACCATTTGTGCGATGTTTGCCATCTTGACGCGGTCGCTGTGTTTGTTGAAGAGATTCAGGTTGATCCCTGCGACCAGTGCGTCACGCATGGTATTCTGCTGATACAGAAATCCCGGATTTGTTCCAGGCTCTACATCATACCAGGTACCCCACTCATCCACGATCATGCCGACCTTTTTGTCCGGGTCGTACTGATCCATAATGGCGCTGTGGCGGCGGATCAGCTCTTCCATATACATCGTTTTTTTCATGGTCTTATACCAGTCTTTTTCCGCAAATTCCGTTGCACTTCCCTTGTGATCCCAGGTTTCCGGCACCGTATAGTAATGAAGCGACAGGCCATCCATCATGCCATGCTGCTGTGGGGAGGTTCTGCGGAAGCATGCTTTCATCACTTCCTGCGTCCACTCATAATCATCCGCATTGGCGCCGCAGGCAATCTTCCGGATCTTTTTGTTTCCATCGTAATCACGCACAAAGGTCTGATATCTGCGGTACATATTTCCGTAGAATTCCGGATTCATATTTCCGCCGCAGCCCCAGTTCTCATTGCCGACGCCGAAGAAATCGACGGTCCATGGCTTTTCGTGGCCATTTTCCGCACGAAGGTCTGCCATCGGAGATACACCGTCAAATGTCATATATTCAACCCACTCCGACATCTCCTGTACAGTACCGCTTCCCATATTTCCGTTGATATAGGTTTCACATCCGATCTGACGGCAGAGTTCAAAAAACTCGTGGGTACCGAAGCTGTTGTCCTCGACAACACCGCCCCAGTTGGTGTTGATCATTTTTTGCGGCTTTCTTTCGGTCCGATACCGTCTTTCCAGTGATATTCATCTGCAAAACATCCGCCCGGCCAGCGCAGTACCGGAACTTTGATATTTTTCAGTGCTTCAACAACATCGGTACGCATTCCGTTCACGTTCGGAATATCGGAATTTTCTCCTACATAGAGTCCTTCATAAATACATCTTCCCAGATGCTCCGAAAACTGTCCCTGGATTTCCTTATTGATTTTTGAAAGCTTTCTGTTCGCATCAATTACTAACTTAGCCATAACTTGTCCCCTTTCGAGATCTTAAATTTGGCTTTATTATAGGAGATGTATCTCACTTGTGTCAATGAGCGTACAAGTTGTTTCCCCATGATTTTTTCAAAAAGTGCGGCCGTCTGGCTGCTGACCAAAAGGCCGCTTGTTTTATTTTTCATTCTGCATACGAAAAAACCGCCCTGGTTTTCACCAGGACGGTTACCGTCCGTGCGTTAGAGGATTCGAACCCCCGACCTTTTGGTCCGTAGCCAAACGCTCTATCCAGCTGAGCTAAACGCACATTTCTTTGTCGCTTTAGAACTCTTTGTTTATCACTCGTTCCCGCTGACATCATGTATATTACACTATCCTAAGAGAAAAGTCAACACCTTTTTGAAAAAAATTTAAAATTTTTTCGAATAACAGTTTTTTGTGAAAATAAGGGCTTTTTCCCCTATTTCACAGTCCGCACCAGGTAGTCTTTCTTTCGCAGTTCCTCTTCAATCAGATCCAGGGTCTGCGCAGAGTCTGCCGATACGGTATGAAAATGTTCCCCTGATGTGATATTCTTCAGCGGCCGTGATTTTCCCTGCCGGATTTCTTCCATAAACAGTGCCACCTTATTTCGTGAACTGATATTAAGTTCCGCCCGCAGTTCTCCGTAAACCTCGTGACGCACAATCACATCCAGCACAACGCCGCCGAAATCCACAATTGTATTCAGCTCGTCCTGCATCTGCTCATCCGTGTGATTCACCTCAAGACCCGCGTCTCTCTCACCGGGCTGCTGCAGATGTAGCCGCGGTTTGTCGCAATCACATCGTATCCGGCAGCGCGGATCAGGGCAATGTCCTGGACAATCACCTGACGGCTGACTTCACAGCTCTTCGCCAGCGCTGCACCGGAGACCGGCGTCTTACTGTTTGTTATTCTTTGAAGAATCTCTTCTCTTCGTTCCTTTCCACTCATCATAAAACAAGACCTCGCATTTCGTACACTTCCCTTATCTTATCACACTTTCCGCCGTTTCTACAATAGCAGGAAATCATTTTCCAAAAGCTTTGTCAAGGACTAAAACTTTATGAAATTTTCCGGGCTCTCGTATATTCGTCCCGCCAACTGCCAATCATGAACGTATAACAGTAACGAACGGTAACCATACGTTCCATGTTTCAGGAGGATGCATACCATGGCGATCAATAAAGTTGAACTGTGCGGAGTCAATACATCACGCCTTCCCGTACTGAATGCCGAAGAAAAGGAGACTCTGCTGAAAAAAGGCCCGCGAAGGAGATGCTGCCGCCCGCGAACGCTACATTCAGGGCAATCTGCGCCTTGTCTTAAGCGTGATCAAGCGCTTCTCCAACAGCAGTGAAAACGCCGACGATCTCTTTCAGATCGGCTGTATCGGCCTGATTAAGGCGATTGATAACTTCGACACGACCTTAAACGTCCGTTTTTCCACCTATGCCGTGCCGATGATCATCGGTGAAATCCGGCGGTATCTGCGTGACAACAATGCGATCCGCGTCAGCCGTTCCCTCAGGGATACTGCCTACCGCGCCATCTGCGCCCGCGAACTTTATCTCAAGCAGAACCAGAAAGAGCCTTCGATCGAGGAAATCGCCGCTGAAATCGGCATTGGAAAAGAGGATATCGTCTATGCCCTCGATGCAATCCAAAGCCCGATGAGTCTGTATGAGCCCGTCTACACGGAAGGCGGCGATACCCTGTATGTCATGGATCAGTTAAGTGATAAGAAAAATAAAGAAGAAAACTGGGTGCAGAACCTCGCCCTGCAGGACGCGGTCGCCCGTCTCAATGAGCGCGAACGCCAGATCATCCGCATGCGTTTCTATGAGGGCAGACCCAGATGGAGGTTGCCCGGGAAATCGGCATCTCGCAGGCGCAGGTCAGCCGGCTGGAAAAGTCCGCCCTGCGCTCTATGCGGAATTATCTCTCCGACGAGCGGTAACGCCCGCCGTTCACTGAATTTCTGCAAACTGCAGCCGGTAATCCGACGGCGGCATTCCATAGTGTTTCCGGAACACACGGGAATAGTAAAAAGGATCTTCAAATCCGCACGACAGCGCCGTCTGTTTGACCGTCATCCCCATCTGCAGCAGCTTTTCTGACTGCTGCAGCCGATATTCCAGCAGATACTGTCCTGGTGACCAGCCGATTTTCTTCTGAAACAGACGGTTCAGCGTTGTGCGGCTGACCGCCATTTTCCGCGCAATTGTCTCCGCGCAGAACTCACTCCTGTGATACCCTGCGGCAATCAGAACCATCGCTTCCATGATCGCGGATCTTCCTTCTTTCTCTCCTCCCGCTCGCGGCTCCGCCAGATCCTGGTACACGCCCAGAAGCGCAAGCAGCACACCGACGGCCTCCTGGCTGTTCCGGCGATAGAGTTCCATCTGGCAGAGACGCTCAAAATACGGCAGAAGCCTTTCCTGACGGAGAGGCGGCGCCGCCGGCTGCTGTGGGTTCAGTACCGACCGTGCCAGAATCTGCCGGCATTGTTCCCCGACAAAATCAACCCACACATATTCCCACGGCTCGTTCTCATCCGGCGCGTACTGCACCACCTGCTCTGGACAGATTAAAAAGCTCTGTCCGGCGGTAAGTGTGTACGTCTTTTTCCCGCAGGTAAACGTTCCCTTTCCGCTTATAATATAATGTATAATATAGCACTGCCGTACACCCGGCCCCCAGGAATGCAGATCATGCAGTCCTGCCACCCGGCATCGACAGGCCGGATCCCGTTCATTTCTGATACAAGCATATTCTTTCCTTTTCCCGTATTTTATTCTTTATGAAGCAAAAATCCATGCTTTTGTCTTAAAATTCCATGGTTTTGCTCTGGAAATCCATCTATACTCAAAGTACATCAAAACTTACGGGAGGTCAATACTATGATCAAACTTACACCGCCGATGGGCTGGAATTCCTGGAACACCTTCGGAGAAAATATCAATGAAAAAATGATTTTTGAAACTGCTGATGTCATGGCCGAGAGCGGCCTGCGCGATAAAGGATACGAATATCTTGTCATCGACGACTGCTGGTCCTTACGTGAACGCGATGAAAATGGCCGTCTTGTGCCGGATCCGGAAAAATTTCCGCATGGTATGAAAGCCGTTGCCGATTACGTTCATTCCAAAGGGCTGAAATTCGGTATGTATTCCTGCGCCGGAAACATGACGTGTGCCGGCTACCCTGGCAGCTATGAGCACGAATTTGTCGATGCGGAAACTTTCGCATCCTGGGATGTTGATTTCTTAAAATACGACTACTGCTACCACAGCCCGATCCTGCACGGAAAATATCTGTACCGCCGCATGGGACTGGCACTCGAGAACTGCGGCCGCGACATTCTCTTCTCTGCCTGCTCCTGGGGTGCCGATGAAACGCATGAGTGGATCAAAGAAACCGGCGCTTCCATGTGGCGTTCCACCGGCGACATCTTTGATACCTGGGATTCTGTCAAAGATCTCGTGGCACAGCAGGAAAAACTGCATCCGTACAACGGCGTCGGCTGCTTCAACGATATGGACATGCTGATCGTCGGCATGCATGGAAAAGGAAATGTTGGACTGGCCGGCTGCAGCGATGTCCAGTATCAGACACACTATGCACTGTGGGCATTCCTTGGCTCCCCGCTGATGATCGGCTGCGACATCCGCCAGATGAGCGACGAAACCCGCCGCATTCTCATGAATGACGAAATGATCCGCATCAACCAGGATCCGCTCTGCCGTCAGCCGTATAAAGTGAAAAACCATGCATGGAATGACAAGGTTCTGATCTATGTGAAGGCACTCGCAGACGGAGATCTCGCCATCGGTATGTTCAATCTCAGTGATGAAAAATCACGTGCAGCCATGAATCTGGATGAGATCGGCCTTCCGTTCTCCACCGGCCGTACTCTGGAACTTACTGAGGTCTGGACCTGCGAGAACCTGTGTGCAAACAATGCATCCCTTGTCACAGAACTCGAGCCGTTTGCATCAAAAGTATACCGTGCAAAGGTCGTAAAACTCTGATGGCACGCTGTATGCAGTGCGGCAAAGAACTCACACATAACGAGATCGGCGCCACCGTAAATTTATCAACCGCGGCGCAGAACAGTTTTCTGCAAGCAGTGTCTTGCCGAGCATCTCGGTGTAACGCCGGAGCTCATTGACGAAAAGATCGAACAGTTCAAGCGACAGGGATGTACCCTGTTTGTATAAGGCCGCTGCATGTAACGCACAGAGTCAGATTTCCATGCATCAGGAATCCGGCTCTGTGTTATTTTTATGTTTTATGAAGGTTTCCGTCCGGCATCAGTTCCACGCAGGCAATCTCGGGAATGTTATTGAACCGCGGAACCAATTCCGTATTTCCAAGTCCGGACGACAGCACCAGATGCCGTTTTCCATCCTCCGAGTCAAAAATCCCCTTCAGCTGTCCCGGAAACCATCCCATGTCCGGCGCATAAACACCGCCAATGCCAGGCAGAATGACCTGGCGCCGTGAAGATGGCCGGAAAATACGCAGTCAATGTCCCACTCCTCCAGCCCATCATTTTTCAGCCAGGCAATCGGAAGATGGCTGAGCAGGATTTTGTAACGGTCAGTGTTCTCAAAATCCCACAAGAACTTACACTCTCCTGGATCCGCTTCGCCAGTTTCCAGATATTTGTCCGGGAGACAGTAACCGTAAATGCCGCCGATACGGAGGGGCTGGCTGTTGATGGTGATGTCTTTATATTCATAGTTCAGGACGGTGGCGCCGGCAGATTCGTAGAGAGCGGTAATGTCTGTACCGTAGTTCTGCTCGTATTCCAGTTCATGGTTGCCGAGGGAGATGTATGTTGGGGCGATTGCAGATAATTCTGCCAGCAGCGTTACCGCAATATTATTATCTGGCTCATTTGCATTTAGAAGATCACCGGTGATCATAATCAAATCTGGTGACTTCATTGCTGCTTTAGAAATCAGATATTTATTATCTGAACCAAAGATGCTGTTATGGAGATCTGTTATTTGTATCAGACAAATTTCTTCCGAAATTTTCTTCGATTGCAGTATATATGTTATGCTGTTTAGATTATATTTCGATTTTATAACACTTTTTCCTGTTATGAACAGAGGCATAACAACCAATATGCCCACTACCCTGCGCAGCTTGTACCCGTTTTTACATCGTTTTCTCATTCTATTTCTAACCATCTTATATTTTAGATCGAATCATTCTCAGCAGATTCTGCCATTGTCTTCTCACTCTAAAAAAGTTGACTTTTTCAGGATATGCTAATACATAAAAATCATAATTATTTTTAAAGCGTACAATCCCCTCTTTTTCTGCCTGCTCCAGTGCTTCTCTATACTGCTGTTGAAATTTTTCTCCTCGTTCTTTATCAAAACCTTCTTTCCATTTTTGGCACTTTATCAAATCCCACTGCGCTGAATTCAGCAGTTTTAACAATGCCGCCTGATAAAGTTCTTTACACCTTTTTTTCTTAAAAAATTTTATTCTTTCTTCCTGTGCATCATATTCATCAAATCGTTTATTGAGCGTCAAATTTTTTGTTATTCCACACGGATTTGTAAAATAGAAATAAAATACAATATCTGTTACTGCTATTCTCTCACTTCTATAATACAATTGATACGTAATATATTCATCTTCAAATAACCTCCCTTGCGGAAAACGGATTCCATTAAATACTGTTTTCTTAAATAATTTTCCACAACAGGATATATATTTTTCCACGTTTTGACCACAAAAAAGTTTGCTTTCAATTTCCAATCCAGACTGGATTTCCACACAATTCTTGATTTGTAACTCAGCGCATGTATCTACTTCTTCTATCTCAGCAAAATGTTTTAATCCGCAGATAAAGATATCCGCATTTTCCTCTTTCAAAACTTTCAGCTCTGTTTCAAGCATTTTACTATGCACCACATCATCCGCATCAATAAACATTACGTATTCCCCTGATGCAATTTCTAAGCCCGCATTTCTAGCAGAAGAAAGCCCCCCGTTTTCTTTATGAATCACCGTTATTGTCTTCTGTTTTTCAGCATATTCATCACATATCTCGGCCGAACCGTCTGTTGAACCATCATCCACTAAAATAATTTCATATTCCTGACAACTCTGTGCCAGCACACTGTCGATACACCGTTTTAAATAGCTTTTCCCTTGATAAACCGGAATTATAATACTAACCGTTATCATATCTGATCCATCCTTTTATTTCAAGTAGATTTTTTCTCCCAAAAGCTTTTTAATCATACGATTCGGAAGATATTTCCAATCATTTTTCTTTTCCTCTAACAATGCCTGACGATGTTTTTTATGATACTCTTTTTCTGCTCTTTCCATCCAGCTTGCATGAAACCAATGAACCGAAATTGTTTTTTTTGATTTTCTTCTATATCCTGTTTCAAAATCAATGGGGCACATACAAATGGATGGTAAAATCATAATATTTCCCTCTAAAATCTGCTGCTTATCCTTTTGTTCCAGTCCGTGTTTCAAAAAGATTTCTGTATTAATAACCGGGCATGTCTTCTTATTTTCTGATCCGTCCTCTAAAATAAACGGGATCGTTTGATACATCTCCATCATTTCATACAACAAACCGCATCCCCGTTCAGCGCCAAATCCAAGTCCCGTAGAAATATATTTTTTATTTTCAAATCCAAAAAAAGCACTGTATTTTAGCAGAAAATCAATCTTTTTCACTAATTCTACATCTGTATCAAAATATATCCCTCCATATTCATACACAACCCGGAGTCTTACATAATCTGTAACAAATGCCCACTTTTTCCTATGATATGCGTCAATTACATACTGCGGGCATTCTTTTATATTAAAATTTTTTTCATTCCATTCTACAATAAGATAGTCTGGACAAAACTTCTGCCAGCTTTGCATGCATCGCCTGACCGAATCTGGAATTGGCTTTCCCCCAAACCAGCAATAATGTATTTTTTTAGGAATCATCTCTTTCACCCACGCATTTCAAATCGTCTAATCGAATTTTTCCCCAGGCATTTACGTTCCAGTTAATCTTTAAAGCATGTTTACTATCCTGAATTTCAAATGTAAATGCTGGAAACACTGCATCCAGGTCATCGTAAGTTCCCATTTCGTTTACATTATAAATCACCAGCAATACGAAATATTTTCCCGGTACAAGTCCACGCAGCAGCAATTCCATTTCCAATATTTTGCTTCTTCCTGCAAAAAAGGATGTAAATTCCTGCAAAATTCCCGCTGCAACAGATCCTCCATCTGCTGATCTTATTTCTGCCCTCACGGATAGATTTGAAATATTTGTTTTGGCCTCAACCGACAAATCAAATTTCAGCTTTTCCTCAAATTCATATACCGGTACCTGTTTGTCCACAAGATGCACATGTGTCATTTTCGCCTTAATAACTGGCGGCAGATGTGCCATTCTCTTATTTTTCAGATCAATATCTACACTTCCGTTTTTAACAGCTGTATCCATATACAAATCAATTGCTCTTTCTACCCCGCCGTCAAATATCAGTTCGCCGTGATCCAGTACAAGGCAGCGGGTGCAAAGCTGACGAATGGTATTCATATTATGACTCACATAAAGAATCGTTTTTTCTTCTGAATTTGCCGCTTTTCCCATCCGTCCAAGACACTTCTGCTGGAATTTCATATCTCCGACAGCCAAAACCTCATCCATAATCATAATTTCACTATCCAGATGAGCTGCCACAGAAAATGCAAGTTTAACATACATCCCACTGGAATATCGTTTTACAGGCGTATCGATAAACTCTCCACATTCGGAAAATGCAATAATCTGATCCAGTTTTTCTCCGATTTCTGCACGGCTCATCCCCAATATTGCCCCATTCATATAAATGTTTTCACGTCCCGTTAATTCCGGATGAAATCCCGTTCCTACTTCAAGCATAGATGCCACACGGCCATTCATTCCAATGCTTCCTTTTGTTGGTGCCGTTACTCTTGACAGCAGTTTCAGCAATGTCGATTTTCCTGCTCCATTGTGTCCGATAATCCCTACTGCTTCTCCTTTTTCTACCTCAAATGAAATATCCTTCAGCGCCATAAAACGTTTTCCATACTCTGGTGTTTTCTGGCCTATTTTCAGTGTCGGATCTTCTTTTTTTCTTATTTTTGCATGGAATCGTTCCAGATCTTCCCGTAATGTTGTTCCCCCGATTGCACCCAGTCTATATTCTTTTGATACATGATCTATTTTGACCATAATCTGTTTTTCTGCCATCCTGTTCTCCTTAAATGGTATCCATAAATGTTCTTTCCACTTTATTGAATAACACAATTCCAAGTACAAATAAGATCATTGTGCTTCCCCACCCCATTCCATAGTATCCTGCATGAAAATATCCTGTTCCGAAAAAAATATAGCGGAATGAAGTGATGATCGGTGTCATTGGATTCAGCATATAAGTCTTCATATATTTTTCAGGTACAAGCCGCAATCCATATGCAACTGGCGTTCCATACTGCCATAATTGTAATCCAAAGCCTATCAGCATCGCCAAATCACGATATTTTGTTGTAAGCGCTGAAACAATAATTCCAACTCCCATCGCCAGCATCATCATCTGAATGATCAATATTGGAAATAGAAAGAGATACCCGGACAATCGAATTTCCATTTTCCCTTTCCATATAAAATACAGCAAAAAAATCAAAAACATGGCAAATTGAATACCGAAGGAAATCAAATTAGATATGGTTGACGCTGCCGGAGATACCAGCCTTGGAAAATATACCTTTCCCATAATAGAACTGTTTGTTATAAATGTGTTTGCCGTACTGCTGACCGTCGATGAAAAATAGCTCCAGCAGATCGTACCTGCCATATAGAACAGAAATGCCGGAATTACGGTTTCTTCTGTTGCTTTCACATCCAGCGTAGTCAGGTTTGCCAGTGAACCAAAAATCACAGTGAACACTATGGTTGTTAACAGGGGCTGTATCACCGCCCACAAAGGCCCTAAAATTGTCTGTTTATATTTTGAAACAAAATCTCTTCTCACAAATAAAAAAATCAGGTCTCTATACTCATATGTTTCCTTTAAATGAAGATTGATCCATTTTGAATTTGCCGTAATAACTGTTTTAAATTGTTGTTCCATCTTTTTCTCTCTAACCTTAAACTTTGATTTTTCTTATAAATATTTTGATTCTTTTCGGTATCATGGAACGAAGTTTTCTCACAAACAGAATTCTGTTTCTTCGTTTCTGATACCACCGTTCCACACATGCATAGTTCTGTTTTTGCAGTTTCATTACTTTCTCCCGCTGCCGTTTCAGTACAGACGGCTGTACCAGCTGTGCATTATATTTTGCTGCCCGCTGATAAGATGACGGATATTTTATAATGTTACTTCCATATTTCGCAAGCATAGTCCTTCCCTGATCATTATTCACAATCAGACAGGAGACTCCTTTTTCTTTCTCTATTTCACCTCCATATTTTTTCAAATATTCCGGGTGCACCAGCTCTATCCCCCAATAATCTCCTATGGTAATATCACCCTGACGATATTCTGATGCAAACGGACAAAAATAGCAGCTTTTCCGGTATGTGTATCCATTTAAAAACATTTGATAATAGGAGCTTTCTTCCGGTTCAAAATATCTTTCTTTCTGACTTCCATCCCTGTTCTCCAATATCATTTTTCCGTATAACTTCCACCCGCTGCTTTTATCTCGAAAATAAAATCCTGCTATTTTTTTTCCTTCTTTCGATTCTATGTATCCTAAATAATTCTGGAATAATTTTGCGCTCGGTACACCATGACATATAATTTCTATTGTATATAAATTTGCATACGTTCTCTGAAGGTATCCTCTCAGTCCTGCTATCTGACAAGGCGTTCCACTAAACAACACAGTCTCGTTATGTTCCAGATGCCGCTTAATTTCAACATATACATTTTCCAAATTGCTTTGTACATATTTTGAACCCTTTAATTTACAAAGTTCCTCTATCTTATCTATCCCGATATGTTTTATTACTAAGTTTTGGTTTTCATAAAGCATAGCACATCCATAGACAATTCCTTTTCTTTTTAACACTTCCTGCGCCAGCACGGTAAAGATTCCCCCCGAAGCATTTTCTTCCAGATCAGCGTCCTTTGCCTGTGCCGCATACGTTTCTTTTCGTGATTGCTCTTTTTTCTCAAAACTGCAGACTTTTAAACATTTTCCGCACTCCGTACACTTCGATTCATCTATTTTAGGATAATCAAAACCATTTTCATCCTCTTCCATGTAAATCGCATGTCTGGGGCAGCATTTACTGCAGGCTCCACATCCACAGCAATTTGTCTCATTCTTTTCGGAAATTATATTTCTCATTTACCCTTTTCCCTATTCTAATGCTTCTTTTATTGCTTCAAGCTTTCGATACTGATATCTTGTGTCCGGTTCCAGAAAAGCACCTTCTCCCCATTCATTCCATGCATTAATAAATATTACCGGCTTTTCCTCTTTCCGTGCTCTTTGTACCAGTATTTTCATATATTCAGCAAACTTTTCTACGGAAAATCCACTGACCATAACTCCATGTTTATTTCTTGGCGTATTATCCCAATCCACAAAACACCCCGGCCAAAAATTTTTCTTCCATTTCGCATTTAAAATCAAATCCCATATCTCATCGTAAAAATACATTCCCAGACTCTGCTCTTTCTTCCAATACATTCTTCCTTTCTTCTTTCGACATTTTCGATAAAACGACACCATTTCCTCTCCACAAAAGTTTCTGATCAAAGAAATTTTTCTGCTTGTTCCAGGCAGCTCCTGGCTTTCGATATTTCGTGAATATACAGGCTCAAATTCAATTTGATAATCAAAAATATCGTTTCTGTAATACATATCTGAATAATACGCCGGAAATTGAAATGCCAGACATAAATCCGGAAAGCCTTCTTCTTTTGCTCTTCTTCTAAAATACGATGCCATCTTATAAATATCGATCATTTGTTCCGGCTTATAAACAACGAGCAATGGGCGCCCATCTACTGTTATATATCGTTCATCTTGAAAAAATTCAGCAGATACTGAAAGTGCCGTTCCCACTCTTCTTTTCCGCCATAATCCTGCTCCATGATGATTTCCTGATCTCCACCATCCCAGTTCTTACTCCAGTTTTCATTGGCCCAGCAAAAGCAAAATGGGATCTCTATTTTTTTGTTTTTCAGCATTTGTTCCGCCGGTTTTTCCAACAACTTCTCACCATGTTTAAACCAATAATGATAATAGCAAAATCCGAAAATCCCATATTTTTTTGCCAGATTACTCTGCCAGATCTTTACCTGATCATCCATTAAATCATAATAGTTAAGATCCAGTGGGATTTTGGGCTGATCATGCCCGGAAAATAATGCTTGTGCTTTTCGTACATTTGTCCATTCGGTAAACCCCTTGCCCCAGCATTGGTCGTTCAATGGTATTGCATGAAACTGAGGCAGGTAAAATGCAATCAGCTTAACTCCTTTCCCATCTTTAACTTCTGCCATTTTTCTTCCCCTCACCTTCTGTTTTTTCCATGATTTTTTCAAAACATTCCAAAAGACATCTCAAACGAGTTTCAAACTGAAAGCTCACACCGCTTTTCTTCTGAATCTCAGCAATTTTTTTGAGTCTCTGATATCTTAATGCACGAAATTTATAAAATTGATATATGCCTTCTCTCCCATATCGTTTCCAGAAATACGTCATCGTTCCATTTATTCGAAGGGTGAATTGTTTTTCATTAAAATCATGCTGTTTCTCTAAAGTCGCTCCCTCCAGATGAATAATCTTTGCCTGTGGTATATTATAAATTTTTTCACCTCTTTTTTTAATTCTCCAGGACAGCTCTTCCTCCTCTGCATACATAAAAAAATCCTCATCAAATCCTCCCAACTGCTCAAAGAGTTTTTTCTTCACCATCATGTCTGCCCCAAATATATAGGCAACTTCTATCTTTTGATTCGTATCGTTAAAATCTTTTCTTCGTATCTGCAATGCAGGATGTTTTCTGTATAATTTTTGTTCTGCTTTTGACAGCATCAAATACCGCCAGGATGCATATCTCTTTTCCGTTCCCAAATCATCAAACCTTAAACAAAAAGACGGACACGGCATTCTCTCCGGTGTATATAAATTTCCGCCTGTACATCCCATATCTGGATTGTTTTTCATCTCTTCCCATAAAATTTTTACTGCATTGTTCATCAAAACCGTATCGGGATTAAGAAAAAATACATAATCCCCCGCTGCGTATTTTGTTCCCAGATTGTTCGCTTTTCCAAATCCAAGATTTGTTTCTGCCTCTATCATCTTAACGCTGTTTTCAAATTCCGCCTGTAATCTTTCTGCTTCTTTGTTCTTTGATGCATTATCCACGATAATAATCTCAAATTTTACATCCGCAGTTTGTTGAAATATTGAATTGACACAATCGATTGTTAAGTCTATGGAATTGTAATTAACAATAATAATTGAAACATCCATACGCTATCCTTTCCATTTTATTTTTTCCTTTATGCTCTCATACCTCTCTTTTCCTAAAAATACTTCTGCATATTCTGTTCGGCAGATGAATCATACAGTCCATATT
>ENA-OQIR01000106-OQIR01000106.1-human-gut-metagenome-genome-assembly--contig:-NODE-106-length-36718-cov-4.430980_pt1 | contig 36718 bp, 45 predicted proteins | sample MGYA00242580_ERZ504745 | MGnify/ENA primary metagenome ERZ504745 (study PRJEB26092, sample SAMD00036214) | human gut metagenome | host: Homo sapiens | study: EMG produced TPA metagenomics assembly of...
CCTGGCCGATGTGGTCAAGCGCGTTGAGCCGTACTTCCGAGTCCGACATCAAGCCGGAACCTCAAGGCTGGCAAGACCGTTATGATCGCCGCTCACGGCAACTCCCTGCGCGCCATTGTGAAGATGCTTGACGAACCTCTCCGAAGAGAGATCGCCAAGGTCAACATCCCGACCGCAATGCCGCTGCTGTACGAGCTGGACGAGAACTTCAAGCCGATCAAGCCGCGTGGTGAGTACCTGGATCCGGAGGCCGCCGCCGCCGGTGCCGCCGCTGTCGCCGCCCAGGGCCAGAAGTGAGTTTGTTGCGATTGATACGCAGATAATCGCATTCAATCGCGCGGAACGTATATGAAAAGGTGGAAATCCACAGTATGTGGGTTTCCACCTTTTTGCGTCCGGTGCCCTTGTTGGGTTATTGCGTCCGTCTGCCGTATGGAATACGGAACATGAGATGTGCGGCAGACGGACGTCAATCGCAATCGGCTCAGATCACACCGTATTCCTTAAGTAACATCGGAATGTCGGTGGAATCGAGCTTCTTCAGAATCTGTTTCAGCACGGTCTTTTCAATGGGGTTGAGTTTCATGTCGGTAATCGGCTTGCCGTCACGCAGCATCACCGTGGCGTTGAGCAGATTACGCACGTCGTAGACCGAACCCCACACTTCGGGCACGCCACGATCCACGTCGCACAGCGTGTACACTGCTTCCATACCGGTGCGCATCGAATACTCGGTGGTGAAGATCGTGTCGCGCGGGGTTTCGGCGAACTGTCCGAGGAATGCGAAATTCACGGCACCATCAGGTACCACATCAGGCGGTCGCCGGCGGAACGTGGCATGAAGAACGCATCGATGTATGGCATCATCACCGGCACGGTGTTCGCATGATTCGTGGCGAGATCCTTGATCTTGTCGGTCGGCACGCCCATATGGTAGAGCCATTCCTCGCAGATCTCCTCGCCCGTGCATTCCTGCATCGTCTTCTTCACGTAATTGCCCGGCTTGTCGGGGAATAGGCCGTACACCCATACGCTCAGCTGATCCTTCGGCTGTTCGCGGAATTGCTGTTGACGGTTCAGTGTCCAGCTCATAAGCCAATTGGAATCCTCGACGGTCACAATGCCGCCGGTCACCACATGGCCGGTGAACGGGTCTCGCTTGCAGATTTTCTGAATATACGGCGGAATCTCCATGTCAAGCGTGGTAACGGTGGCACTCATCCACTTCGAATGCTCCGGATCGCCGCAGAATACGTCCGGGTGGCCGAAACTCGGGTCTTGCTTGGCGATGCGACGCCACATATCCCAGCCGCCGCCGGGCTTGATCTCCGGAGCCCATGCGGCTGCTTCGGTCTGCGAGCCCATGGTCGAATTCTCCACGCAACCACCGTTAGTGATGAATACCAGATCGTTTTCGCCCAAGTCAATGCTTCGCGCGGTGCCATCCGCCTCGGTCAAGTCGATGCGCGTGGCCATTTTCTTGGTTGGTGAGCTATACGGATTGCGTACGAACACACCGGATTCAGCCTGCTTCTTCAAAATCGTGTCTTGACCGGTGCCTGTATGCTGCCGAACTGGACCCATACCACCGCCAATCTTGAAATCGACATTCTCCACTTTCGCGTTGTAGTGGAACTGCACGCCGAATCCTTCCAAATACTTGATCATCGGCAGAATCATCGACTCATACTGGTTGTAACGGGTAAAACGCAACGCACTGAAGTCTGGCAATCCGCCAATATGATGAATGTATCGACGGATATACAGCTTCATTTCCAACGCACTATGCCAATTTTCAAAGGCGAACATAGTGCGCCAGTACATCCAGAAATTCGAATTGAAAACCTCATCGTCGAAATAATCAGAAATTTTCTTGCCGTACAGTTCCTCATTCGGCGTGAAGAACAATTTCATGATCTCCATCGAGGCTTTGTCTGACAGATTGAATTTGCCGTTCGTGCCTGCGTCAACGCCGCGCGCTTTTGTGGAGCGGCAGAGTGAGAAGTTGGGATCTTCCTTGTTCAGCCAGTAATACTCGTCAAGTACGGAAACGCCTTCCGTTTCGATGGATGGAATGGAACGGAACATGTCCCACATCACTTCGAAATGGTTGTCCATTTCACGGCCGCCGCGCATCACATAGCCGACGCGGGAATATTTGCGCCATCGCAGGCGCCTCCCGGAACCGCGTCCTTTTCGAATACGTGAATGTGGCTGCCCGGCATTTGCGCGTCTCGCACCAGGTAGCAGGCTGCGGTGAGTGCGGCCAAGCCGGTGCCGATGATGTACGCGTTCTTGCTGTCCATGCCTTCGGGCTTCTTCGGTCGGGCGAATGCTTCGTAATTGCCGTTGGAATAATACATGACTGCCTCCTTTGGATGTCACTGCACATATTGTGCCGCGACATTGCGTAAAAGTATATGGGCAAAAAATAGACAGATTGTTTAATTTTTCTTACGGCTTGACGAAAGTGAAATAATGCGGGAGATAGTGCTTGACGATTCGTGCTGAAAGATTGCAAAAACAAAACAAGAAGGCGGCTTCAGTGGGGAACGGAAGCCGCCTTCTCAAAAGGAAGATGAAAAAGAAGATCGCAAGAAAAAAATCAGGCGATGTCGGTGCCTTCGTCGCGGGTCGGCTCCTTGGTCGGGTCGAAACCGGAGACGATGTACACCACGCGGCGAGCCGCGGACACGGCGTGATCGCCAAGACGTTCCATGAAGCGGCCGATCAGCACCACGTCGATGAGCTGCTGGTTGGTGCCAGCCAATCTTCGGACTGAGCCAGTTCGAAGGTCTTCTTGTGCAGTTCGTCGAGCTTGTCGTCGTTGATGATGATCTGTTCGGCGGTCTTGGTGTCGCGATCGGACAGCATGGCCACGGTCTGGTCGGCGACGTCGTTCAGGAACGCCTGCATTTCGGCGAACAGCGGTTGGGCTTCGGCTGGCAGCGGGGAAGCCGGGTAGGTGCGGCGGGCGGCTTCGGCGATGTGACGGGCCAGATCGCCCATACGTTCGAAGGTGGTGGCCAAACGCATGGTGGAAACAACCACGCGCAGATCGGTGGCAACCGGGTTCTGCTTGGCCAGCAGCTTCACGCACTGGTCGACAACGCTGGCTTCGAGGGCATCGATTTCGATGTCGCCGTCGATAACGGCCTGGGCGGCTTCAAGATTCTGGTTCAGCAGCGCGTCGCCGGCACCGTTGATCGCCTTGCGCACGCCTTTGACCATGTGGTCGAGATCATCGGCAACAGCCTTGAGCTCCTCGTTGAAAATAACGCGCATGTGACTTGCCTTTCAATGCTTCATATATATCTGGGTTCGATATAACCTCTCACAAGTCTATTAGACAAACGCCATATTCGTAACCACTGCTCGTGTTGTTCCGTCAAGTTCACCAACGCGTTCACCTTGCGTTCATGAACGGGCTGTGGTGTCGTGAACATAGGAGCCGTAGGAGTATGCGAGAATGAAACCATGGTTGAATCTTTGGGCTCGTGGTGGCGTTCATTGACGCACCGCAACGACGATGATGAGCATGATGCCGATGCTGATACATTGGATGATGCCACTAATGCGTTGCTTTCCGTGCTTCCGTTGGCTTCCATTGTGATTGATGAGCATGATGAGGTGATTCGTGCGCATCCTTCCGCATATTCGCTTGGCGTGGTGCGGGACGACGTCATCATCGAAGACAGTGTGCTTCAGGCGGTGCGCGAAGTGCGCTCCTTCGGTGGCAAAAAGCAGTTCGATCTGACCACCACCACCGCGTATGTTGCGCAGCGTGCGCCGAAAGCAGGCAGGCTTTCCACTCGCCAAGCCGCGAAACAGGCGCTGATTGGGCAACAGTCAGCCAGCAAGCCCACGGCAACCGTGTCAAGGCCAAACTGGTTGAAAGTCATCGTCGGCAAACTCAGCGACAATCTTGTGGTGGTGTTGATCAGCGACGTCAGCGAAAGCGTACGATTCTCGCAGATACGCGACTCCTTCATCACCAATGTGTCCGAACAGCTGCTCAAGCCCACGCAATCGCTGGAACAGTTGGCGGATATCGTGGAACAAGGTGGAACAAGCCAGCGGGATGTTGAGCGCGACGCCATGCAATTGCGTCAGTCCTGCTCTCGTTTGGAACATATGATTTCCGACCTGCTGCTGCTTATCAAGGCGCAGGAGCCGATTCTGCCGACCGCAGACAATCGCATCAATGTGATGGGCCGGTACGGGCTGTGGTCGACTCCCATCGTGAGGTGGCGGCGCAACGCAATATCACCATCGATATGAAGGGCGACGAAAGCTTGGAAATCAATGGCGATGCCGAACAGATTCAGGCGGCGCTTGCCAAGCTGGTTGAAAACGCCATCACCTATTCAAAGGACGGTTCGACGATCAATGTTGTGGCCAAAGCCAATGAGGAGGGCACGGAGGCGGTGATCAGCGTGCTTGATCGTGGCGCTGGCATTGCCGTTGGCGAGCAAGGCCGCATTTTCGAGCGATTCTACCGTGGTAATAATCAGAATGATCATTCTGGCGATGGTATTGGTTTGGGACTTGCGATTGTCAAGCATGTTGCGTTGACACATCATGGTTCCGCTTCAGTGTGGAGCAGTCCGGGGCAGGGGAGCACGTTCGCACTGGTATTGCCGTTGGCTGGAGAATAATACAGGGAGACAACATGATGCCCGTCTTGCTTTCAACAAGGCAAGACGGGCATCATGCTTTTATTTATGAGAAAATTTTCGGGGTATGCTGCCGGTTGTTCGTGTTGACGGTTACTCGCCGAGACGTCGGTAATCCCAGCGATCGAAATGTTCCCAAACTAGCATAAGCACACCGATGATCGTACCTGCTTCGCATACGGTCTGCGCGCGTCGGCGTTGATGCCGAACGCAAGCAATACGATGCAGACGATCAGTGCGATGGCCCAAAGCGCGGTGCCGAACGTGAACACCTTGCGCAAGTCCACGCGCACTGGTTTTGGTGAGGGCTTCCTCACGCTGGGGTCAATGATCGGAGCAATCTTCATATCGCCATACCCTACCTTGCGTCACAGATGTTCCACCACATAGTCGATGCAGCGGGTGAGCGAGTCGACATCGCTCGGATCCACCGATGGGAACACGCCGATGCGCAGTTGGTTGCGGCCCAGCTTGCGGTATCCGTTGGTGTCCACAATGCCGTTTTCGCGCAGTGCGGCGACCACTTGGGTGGCGCTGATGCGTTCGTCAAGGTCGATGGTGACCACGGCGTTGGAACGAGCGTTCTTGTCGGCGACGAACGGGGAAGCGTAATCGGACTTTTCCGCCCACTGGTACAGCAGGGACGCCGACCTTGCGCAACGTGCCGAAGCCCAGGCGAGGCCACCGTTGTCGTTGAGCCAGCGCACTTGGTTTTCCAACATGATCAGCGTAGCCACAGCCGGAGTGTTGAGCGTCTGATCCTTGCGCGAATTCTCTATGGCCGAAGTGAGCGATAGGAACGGGGGAATCCAGCGGCGTGCGCCCGGAAGATCCACGCTTTTGGCGATGCCGTATGCGCGTTCGACCGCGGCGGGGGAGAGCACGGCGATCCACAGTCCGCCGTCGGAACCGAAGGCTTCTGCGGGGAGAAATAATAGGCATCGGTCTGGCTGATGTCGACCGGCAGCGCTCCGGCGCCGCTGGTGGCGTCGATCAGCGTGAGCGCGCCCTGTTCCTTGGTGCCTGCTATGCGTTTGATCGGTGCGGCAACGCCGGTGGAAGTCTCATTATGGGCCCAGCAGTAGGTGTCCACGTATTCCGTGAGCTCCGGCAGACGGTAAGTTCCCGGCTCTCCTGCGAAAATCTCCGGCTCTTCGAGGAACGGCGCGGATTGCGCCGACTTGGCGAACTTCGAGCTGAATGAGCCGTACGTGCCGAATGCGGCCTTGCGGGTGATCAGCGAGGCACAGGCGATATCCCAGAACGCGCTGGCTCCGCCGTTGCCCAGCACCACTTCGTAGCCGTCGGGAATCTGGAAGAATTCGGACAGTCCTTCGCGGATTGAGCCGACCACCTGCTTGATGGGGGTCTGTCGATGGGAGGTTCCCAGAAGATTACGGGCTCCCTTATCGAGCGCTTGGATTTGCTCCGGGCGAATTTTGGTCGGTCCAGAGCCGAAACGTCCGTCTTCCGGGAGCATGTTGGAAGGAATGGTCACAGTGTTCGTCATGACACCTAGGGTAGTCAGATGGTCGGATTGTGCGTGGTGATGACCGCTTTTCGGAACCATGACGTGACGATGATGACTGCGATATCCCGGTGTCGGTGTAGCGTGAACTTCCGTGACGGTTCTGTAACCACGCGGCCATAAGTTTGCTGTGGTTGAAGTAATCCGCAAGGAGTGTTGATATATGAGGCATGCGGCGCATAAAGCTGCCAAGGTTTCGAATGAGCGTTTCAGCGTTGCCAAGGCGCTGTTCACCTCGAGCCGCGGTTCCCACACCGCCAAGGCCGTTCGTATGGTCCAGCTGGCAAATGGTGAGGGTGCCGTTGTAGGTCTTGAGCCTGCGGTTGCCAAGAAGCTGAATGAGGTGGCTCCGATGAGCCGCCGCGCCATGCGTGAGGCCGCTCGTGCAGCCGGCCGTCGCTCCGCATTCGTGACTTCCGCATCGCTGGCTGCGTTGGTTGGCACCGCGGCCACTGCCATGGCGGTCAGCCAGCAGAATGCGTCTGAAATGACTTTCGCCGACAATGCCACCACTACCACGCAGATGAAGCGTATCTCCGACGATGCGGCATCCCGTTCCGAGTCCCGTAGCGGTCTCGACGCTCTGGCTTCCACCAGCAACAGCGGTGATTGGCAGCTTGGCGAAACCAGTTCCTCCATGGACGCGAATCTTCTGTCAAAGTCCATTGCCGACAATCCCAATGTCGCCGTTCTCATGGATCAGGACGCCGGCCTTCTTCCTTCGGGCTTCAATCCGAACCACGGCACCGGTGACACTGGCAATGACTACCCGTACGGCCAGTGCACATGGTGGGCGTATACCCGTCGTACACAGCTTGGTCTGCCTGTCGGAAGCCATTTTGGAGATGCGCGTAGTTGGGGTGATTCCGCGCGCGCTCTCGGCTATTGGGTTGATAATACGGCACGTCACACTGGCGATATCGTGGTATTCGCTCCAGGCCAACTGAATGCGGACAGCTATTACGGGCATGTCGCGATTGTCGAAGAAGTGAATGCCGACGGTTCGATCAAGATCTCGGAATCCAATGCCAAGGGTCTTGGCGTGATTTCCGATCGTACGTTCACTGCGCAGGAAGCTTCGCAGTTGACGTATATTCATTACTGACATTACTGATTTCACTGTTTTCCGTTAATTTGCGTTTGCCATCCCGTTTTTTGCATAACATAATCACGTCGGCGTGTCGCATGATATGACACTGTTCCGGTTGTCTTGCTGTTCTATTGAAGGGGAATGTTTATGGTAACTTCGGACACGATGAGTATTGTTAGACGTTTCACGAGTATCTTCGCTGTTGTTACTGTGTCTGCCATGTTGGGTGCGGCGGTTCCGGCCGCAAGCGCAGGCAATGCTGTGGCTGGTACCACGGTAACCGCTACACGTTCTTTCCCGAAGACCACCACGCCAAGCGTGATTTCCTCGCCGAGCACACATCCACGGATATTGAGTCCAACGCCGATTGGGGTGGCATCGAAAGCTTGGATGTTCCCCAGACCGAGTCTCAGGCGGAAAAGGATCAGAAGGCTCAGGAGCAAGCTAAGGCTGAAGCTCAGGCTCAGGCGGCTCAGGAACAGGCACAAGCGCAAGCGCAGACTGGAGCTCAGGCTGCCAGCCGTTCTTCCGAACGTGCCAACATCAGCGTTCCTACGGCTCCTGCGAGTGCCACTGGTCAGGCATTGGCCGACTATGCTCTGCAGTTCCAAGGCTATCCGTATGTGGCTGGAGGCAATACTCCGTCCGGCTGGGATTGCTCTGGTTTCGTGCAGTGGGTGTTCGCCCAGTTTGGTGTGAGCCTGCCTCATTATTCTGGCGCCCAGATGAGTGCTGGAACGGCTGTCGGAAGCATTGCCGAAGCAGCTCCGGGGGATATCATCGTCAATGCTCAGCATGCCGCGATCTATATTGGCAATGGTATGGTGATCAACGCGCTGAATCCGGCTCAGGGAACGCAGGTCACTTCGCTGGCCGTGTTCTCAGGTGGCTATGCGATTCGTCGTGTGCTCTGAGCGAGCATACGGTTGACTTTTTAGGGCGTATCCTTTCGGGGATACGCCTTTTTGTATGGAAAAGATCGAGTCGTTGCTGACAAAAGCGCATGTCGCGCGGTATGGTGGATCCTAGAGGCAATGCATGGTGCGTTGCCGAGGCGATTCAAGGAGGTCGTCCCATGATTAATGACAAGGCAATCCTCGTTGGTGTTGATGGATCCCACGCCAGCTACAAGGCCACGTGGTGGGCTGCGAATTATGCGAAGCATGCGGGATTGACGTTGCAAATCGTATGTGCGTACTCGTTGCCGAGCTATGCCGCTGTCTCCTTTGATGCGACGTACACCGCCATGGGGGATGACAATGCGGCCCATAACGACGCTCAGGAGATTCTGTCGAAGGCCAAGGCCATCGCCGATGAGCAGGGCGTTGAGGCGACGACTCTCATCGTTACGGGCGATCCGGCGTCCGTGTTCGTGGAACTGTCCCGCAACTACAATCTCATCGTCATCGGCAATCGTGGCAAAGGTGGCTTGGCGGAACGCCTGCTGGGCACAACCAGTTCGAGTTTGCCGGCATATGCGTACTGCCCGATCGTGGTGGTGCCGTATACCGACGATGATGGCAATCTGATGCATTTGAACAACACCATCACCAAGGTGGCCGTCGGTTCCGACGAATCCAAGTGGGGCTTGAAGGCTCTTGAGATCGCGGCTGATTTCGCTGCCGCATGGGATGCCGAGCTTGACGTCATTTCCGCGGTGCCGAATATGAAGGGTTCCGACGATGAAGGCGTGATGGCTTCGTTCAAGGATGATCTTGAAGTGCGTATCAAGCCGCTTGAGGAAGCCCATCCGGATTTGAAGATCAACAAGCAGATCGTGCCTGGCCCGGCGGTTGGCGCGCTGACCAAGGCCAGCTACGATCACGACGTCGTCGTGGTCGGTTCCCGTGGTCGTGGCGGCTTCACTGGTCTACTGCTCGGCTCCACCAGCCAAGGCTTGCTGCAGCATGCGGTCGGCCCGGTGTATGTGGTGCCCCGCAAGTATGTCGAGGCTGCGGAAACCCGTCTTGACACGGTTCCGAGTTCGCCGGCCGAGGTCAAGCCGAAGGCGCTCGACGATATCAAGGGTGTCGAAGAGGTGCCGGTCGCCAAGGCCGAGCCGGAAGTGGTCGAAGCCATCGAAACCAAGATTGACCCGGAACGTCAGTAAATATTTAATAAATATATAAAAAATGGCGATTGCGGCGCTTTTCACGGCGCTGCAATCGCCATTTATTTTTTAAAAAACTCTTACAAAAAACGTTAGTGCTTGATGGTGACGTCCATGCGGACCGGAGTCTTCTCCACGTACGTATGCTTCACCGTGCAGCCCTTGTCGATATGACGAGTGACGCGTTCCTTAAGCTTTGCCGCATCCTCATCGCTCAGACCGGCGTCGGTGGCGTCGATGACCACCTGTTCGTCGAAACCGATGTATGCGTCATTGTCGGCGTCATAGGTGCCGTCCACAACGATTTTCGCGCCCTTGCCCTCGCCCAGCGTATGCTCGATGGCGAACTGGCTTGACAGTGCGGCGCAACCGGCCAGCGCGATCTTCATCAGGTCGCCCGGCGTGAACTGTCCACGACCCTTGCCGAACTTGATATGCGCGCCATCCTCGCCGAAAGCATCCCAAGAACCGTCTTTGTTACGCTCGACCCACAGTCTTTTGCCCATGGTGAACTCCTCATCGTCTTGCCGGGAGCGCCGTTCGCTCCTCGCCTACATACCTAATGTAATCCATTGATGCCTGTTCGCTAGGAGGCATTCCGAAAAGCGTAAACAATCAACGCGCGGGTGGCATATGCTTGACCTGCCGTTCTGTACTGTTAAGCTTGCAACCATGGCTTTGACACCTGAACAACTTGCAGATATCCGTACCCGTATTCCGGCACGCCCGGAAACCGACATTCCCATGCCATATGAAGACCTTGTGCGCAAGATCCTGACGGAAGGCACGTTGAAGTCCGATCGTACGGGCACTGGTACCGTCAGCCTGTTCGGCCAGCAGATGCGATTCGACCTGAGCGAGTATTTTCCGCTGCTCACGACGAAGACGGTGTTTTTCAAGGGACTTGCCTATGAGTTGCTGTGGTTCCTGAAAGGTTCCACGAACGTGCGTTGGCTGCAGGAGCGCAATGTGCATATTTGGGACGAATGGGCCGATGAGAACGGCGATTTGGGTCCCGTATACGGCGCGCAGTGGCGTAGCTGGCCGGCGCCCACGCCCGATGATCCGAACCGTACCATCGATCAGATCAGCAATGTGCTTGATCTTGTCGAGAATCACCCGGATTCTCGTCGTATGGTCGTGTCCGCTTGGAATCCTGCCGAAGTGGAGAATATGGCGTTGCCGCCATGCCACGCGCTCTTCCAGTTCTACGTGGCGGATGGCAAACTTTCGTGCCAGCTATATCAGCGTTCCTGCGACATGTTCCTCGGCGTACCGTTCAATATCGCATCCTATTCGCTGTTGACGTTGATGATCGCTCAGCAGGCGGGACTGCAGCCGGGGGAGTTCGTGTGGACGGGTGGCGACTGCCACGTGTACGACAATCACATCGACCAGGTGTTGGAGCAGTTGAGCCGCGATCCATACCCGTATCCGCAGATCCGTATTAACAAAGCCGATTCGCTGTTCGATTACGATTACAGTGATTTTGAAATCGTCGGCTACCAGCACCATCCAACCATCAAGGCGCCGGTGGCGGTCTGAGAGTCGTCGCCAGACGTTAGACTACTGACCCTAGTTCGACTGCAAGGAGTGAGTGAAATGGAGCATGACAGTAGCCGCAGTGGCTATCACGAACCGAGCCCGGACTTGCCGGGCTTGAGGACGAGGAGGATTGGGGCGATGATTTCCCCAAGACGTTCTCGGTGAATCTGATTTGGGCGCAGGCCTGTGACAAGGAAGGTCATGACGGCGCCATCGGATTCGAGGGTGGCATGCCATGGCATCTGCCCGAGGATATGAGGCGTTTCAAGGAGCTTACCGTCTCGCATCCGGTCATTATGGGGCGTAAGACGTGGGAGTCCCTGAGCCCGAAGTATCGTCCGCTGCCGAATCGCGACAATATCGTGGTTTCGCGTGATCCGGCTTACACTGCGCCGGGAGCGACCGTGGTCGACAGTCTGGATGATGCGCTTGATCTGGCACGACAGGAAGCCATTCCGGATGACGGTCTTGACCGCAGCGAAATCTGGATTATCGGTGGCGGCCAGCTGTTCCGTGAGGCCATGCCATTTGCGGACAAGGCGTATGTGACGCAGATCAGCATGCATGCCGATGCCGATACCTACGCGCCCGACGTGAAGTCGCTGGTGGAATCCGGCGCTTGGAAGGTGCTTGAAGAGGGCGTGTGGCAGAACACGCGGAAGGGTTCCGGAGATATCGCCGGATTCCGTTTCATGACGTATGCGAAGAATCGCGAGGAGTAACCGTATGTATACCGTGATGACCGTGTGTACCGGCAATATCTGCCGTTCTCCCATGGCCGAAATCATTCTGCGCACTGAATTCGAGCGTCGTGGCCTTGCCGACAAGGTCAACGTCGAGTCCAGTGGCGTGAGCGACGAAGAGTATGGCAATCCGATCGATCGTCGTGCCGTCAAGGTGCTCCGTGAGCGTGGATATGAGCTGCCGGCACATCATTTCGCCCATCGCATCACCCGCGATGAGATCGAGCGTACCGACCTGTTTCTGCCGATGACCGCTTCGCATATGCGTGCGCTACTGCGTCAGCTGCCGCAGGCCAAGTGTGAGAACGTGCATATGTACCGTAGTTTCGATCCGAATCTTGCCAAGCCTGTCGCAGGCTACGAAAGTGAGATTGATTTGGTCGATCCTTGGTATGGCGGCGCCCGCGAATTCGAAGTGGCGATTGACAGATTGAGGAAGTAGCCCCGTTCATCGTTGATTGGGTTGAGCGGCAGCTCTGACGATTGCATACGATTTTTCCGTCGAAAAGCCCGGTTCGCAAGAGCCGGGCTTTCTTGTATCCGTATGATTTCAATGATTTCGAAAGATCTTAAGAAATCGCAAGAGATTGCAAAAGTAATATTGCGCAATTGATGTAAATCAGAGAAAAATAGAAATGAAAAATAAAAAAGCGACCCCGGCCGGACTTGAACCGGTGACCTCCGCCGTGACAGGGCGGCGCTCTAACCAACTGAGCTACGGGGCCGTTGTTTCAGCCTTGCGACTGGCAACAGATAGATATATTACGGCAAAGTCGCTATCGTGCAAATTTCGGCGTGTCATCGATGAATATTCGTATGAATTGCTGAAAGAAAGTATTTGCTTAAACTGCGGCAGTAGTAGGGAAGAAAAGCAACGGCCGGTCATATGAGGGGAAAACTTCTCATATGCGACCGGCCGTTACCGTTGCGGTGCCGTGTTGTCGCTCACGACACTACGAATTGCTGGTGGAATCAGTCGGTCTGTTTCCAGGTCTCGACGTCGATGTGGTGTTCCGGATTGGCCTGCCATGCATCCCAAGCGGACTTCACGATGTCTTCGACGTTGTACTGTGCGTGCCAGCCCATCTCTTCGTTGATGCGCTTCGGGGAGCCGATCAGGTGCGGCGGATCGCCTGCGCGACGGGCCATGACGGTCTCTTCGAACGGCAGGCCGGTGACCTTCTTGACCTCATCGACGATCTGACGCACGGAGGTGCCTTCGCCGGTGCCGACGTTGAAGGCGTCGTACTTGCGTTCATCGCGGTCCAGATACTTCAGGGCGGCGATGTGGGCGTCGGCCAGATCGGAGACGTGGATGTAGTCGCGCACGCAGGTGCCATCCGGAGTCGGGTAGTCGTCGCCGAAGATCGCAGGGGCCTTGCCCTTCTTCAGACGGTCGAACAGCATCGGGATGAGGTTCAGGATTGCCGGATCCTCAAGCTCGACCGGGCCGCAGCCGGCCACGTTGAAATAGCGCAGGCCGCAGAAGCGAATGCCGTACGGCTCTTCGCAGGCGCGTGCCATCCACTCGCCGAACAGCTTGGTCTGGCCGTACGGGTTGATCGGCAGCATCGGAACGACGTCTTCCGGAACCACGTCGACCGGCGGAACGCCGTAGGTGGCTGCGGAAGAGGAGAAGACGAGCTTCTTGGCGCCGGAGTCGCGCATGCCGATGAGCACGTTGAGCATGCCGTTGATGTTCTGCTGGTAGTACCACAGCGGCTTTTCAACGGATTCGCCGACCTGCTTGCGGGCTGCGAAGTGGATGACGGAATCGACGCCTTCGGCCTTCATGATTTCGGCGAGGCGTTCGCCGGCACCCGGTGCGGCGATATCCATGCCGTACAGGCGGGAGCCTTCGATGCGGGTTGGCTTGCCGTAGCTCAGATCGTCAACGACGACGACCTGTTCGCCGGCCTGGTGAAGAGCGTGGACGACGTGAGCGCCGATGTAGCCGCACCCACCAGTGACGAGAACTGTCATGTTCTGTCCTTTCCTCCAAAATGAGCGTTAAAGCGCTTTGGTTCGAAAAACAAACGTCCAACGAACGTTGTTCACTTTTGCTCTAGTTTGTTACCTTTTGAACAATTTGAGTATAACACATGAACAGGAACGCACATAATCGACCCTTTCCTGCGTTTCCTCTATAAATTAGGGTATGCAAGAAGATGTGAACACGCCGACTGAAAATCAAGTTAACGGCGAAAACGAACAAAATATGTCAAAAACGCAAGATGAACAACGGGCTGATGCTGGCCAGCGTCCTGCCTTGTATGGGCGCAAGGTGTTGTCCTTCGTGCGTCGTTCCGCCAGGCTCGACGCACGCTTGCAGCGTGCATGGGATGCCTATGCAGATACGTATCTGCTGAAAATCAACGCGGGCGAGGGGTCGCTTGATGTGCGAGGCGATCTGGTGTTCGATCGGGCGTATATCGCGGATGTGTGGGGCAATGTCAATCCTCTGATTGTGGAAATCGGCACCGGCCAGGGGAAAACGTTGTTGCGGCCGCTGCTGAACACCCCGATATGAACTTCCTGGCGCTTGAGGTCTATGATCCGGGCGTGGCGCATACCATGCTGCTCGCAGGCAAGCAGGGCCTGACCAATCTGCGCATCGCGCAGGTCAACGCTCCTGAGCTCTTCAAAGCCGCGGCGGATGGATCGATCGCTGAAGTATGGACCTTCTTCCCTGATCCGTGGCCCAAGATGCGCCACCACAAGCGTCGTATCGTGCAGCCGGAGCTTGCCGGCGAGATTCATCGCACGTTGCGGGATGGGGGAGTGTGGCGTATCGCCACCGACATCGAAGACTATGCATTGCATGTGCATGAGGTGATGGATGGTCTTGAAGGATTCCATAATGACGGCATGCTTACGGTGAGTTTGCCGGTCGAGCATGTTGGCAAGGGAAATGCCGACGAAGCGGCCGGTCTGCGACACGCCGATTTCACCGAATCCGAGCGTTTTTCCGGACGAATTCTCACGAATTTTGAGAAAAAAGGACTTGCTGCCGGTCGTGTGATTCATGACTTCACCTATCGCTGCGTATAGTGCCGGTTGGTCTGTTGTTGAAGTGCTGAAATGGCTTGATTTCAACGATTTTCAGCACTTTGGCAACGGGTTGATGGCGATTTTGCGACGCTGCGACACGCCGAGATTTGCATGTTCTGAGGATTCGCGTATAGTTAAGCGAGTTGTCAAGCGGAAACGCTGAAAGCGCCCCTTCGTCTAACGGTTAGGACACCAGACTTTCAATCTGACAACGAGAGTTCGACTCTCTCAGGGGGTACTTACCTTGGTAACAAGGTGGCAATGGCCCCGTAGCTCAGTTGGTTAGAGCGCCGCCCTGTCACGGCGGAGGTCACCGGTTCAAGTCCGGCCGGGGTCGCTCGAACAGGTTCCTGTTCATGGCTCTGTAGCTCAGTTGGTAGAGCGAACGACTGAAAATCGTTAGGTCAGCGGATCGATGCCGCTCGGAGCCACCATGGCTTTGAAACCTCGGAAACATCCGAGGTTTTTTTGTTTTTGCCCACGCGTATGACGATTGCGGCCGTATGTCTAGCGCCAAGCACTGATGCCGGCTGTTGGTTGAATACGCGCTCGCATTGCGGGTAAGCCCCCTAAAATGGTCGACGCAAGTCATGTTGACTTGCGAGTTACTGAGAAATGACTAAGAAAACCTCCGTTAGAGGGGGAGTCTGTCTGCTATTTGGCTACACTGGAACACCGTAAGGCAGTAACAATGGGGGTTTGTGGGCAGAGTTATGCCGTAACCCCGTTAAGGGAGTATTCGCTGGGGTGGCGGCATGGAAGTGCTTCTGGTCGGCAACACCGACTTCATTACCAAGCAGTGGATTCAGCATTCCTTTCCCCGAGACCATGTGGTGATAGCGGAACGAGAAGGCACCGTAGACGGCAATGACCGTCTCAGAATCGTCAACATGTCTGACGCCAACACCCTTGCCGAAACTCTTACCACATACGAATTCGATCGCATCGTATTCTTTTCCGAAGGCCTCACCCCGCGAAGTGAGCGTGACGGCGATCTCGGATATCTTCGCAGATTGCTGCACGCCATACGTAACAGATCCACGCAAATGCTGATGGTATGCGGACCGGAATCCGAATTCACCTATCCGGAAAACGCCGACGTACGTGATACCAGCAAAAGTCTGATGTCTCGAGCGTCGGAAGAACTCTGCCTGTATTACGCGCGCACCTACCGTCTGGAAGCGAAAATCATTCGCTGTCCATACTTGTATGCACCCGAGCGCAATGGAGCAACCGCATATTTCGGCAGACTGTTCGAACAGGCATCGGCAGGGTCGATCTCATTCTGCGAACGCAAACAGCAACAGACATGCTTTCTCTGCGCCGACGATCTTGCCGAACTGATCTACCGCATGTTCGACGATTGGACCGCCGAAAGCGAAATCTTCCATGTGCCCAACGTGTTCGACTTCACATACGGTGATTTGGCTGATGCGATCAGCGCGGCATTTCCCGGATTATCGGTGACTTTTGGCGAAGACAGACCCCAACATTACCCAGCAGACGATCATGTGCTGCGATTGCGCTATGCTGGTCGCCGCGATATTCGCTCAAACAGGATCTTCCCCCTGTGCTTCAGCGCTGGAAAGAAGCGCGTGCTCAGGAACAATCCAAGAAGCACCCGGTCTGGGATTTTCTACGCAACCATTCAAAACCATGGATCGCAATCGAAATCTTCATCGCGTTCATATTGGAAGAACTGCTTCGCACCGCGGTACAAGGCAACAGCCAGTTGGGAACCGTGGATTTGCGCCTGTTTTTCGTGGTGATCGTCGGCACGATGCACGGACTGAACGCAGGCGTGTTCGCGGCCGTGCTCGCATGTGTCGGCATGGCGTTGTCGTATGCATCGAAGGGCGCTTCATTCGCTCCGCTGTTTTACGACACGTCGAACTGGCTTGCGTTTGTGGTGTATTTCGTTGCCGGCGCGGTATGCGGGTATGTGCAGCTGCGTAATCGCGAAAACCTGCGATTCATGCGTGACGAAAACAGTTTGCTGCGTGAACGACTTGCGTTCCTGCGTGACCTGTACCACGATGTGCTCGATGATCGTCGTATGCTGCGCGGGCAGATTATCGGCAGGCGTGACAGTTTCGGCAAAATGTATGCGATGACACGTGAATTGGACGAAGTGCAGCCGCAAAAGCTGTATCACACGACCATTCGCATTATGCAAGACACATTGGGCGGCGATAGTTTCGGTGTTTACCGCATTGACAGCGGCGGTCGATTCGCGCGTTTGATGGCTGCGAGTCCGCAAACCGAATCCCTGTTCAGCAAGTCGGCGCTGCTTGAGAATTATGCCAACATTATTACAGCTTTGGATCATGGTGGATTGTGGGTAAACCGCAATCTCGAACCGGACCTTCCGATGTATGCGGCAGGCGTGCATGCCGATGGCAAGCTGGCCGTGGTGATTGTGCTTGCCAAAGCGCAGCCCGACCAAATGAATCTGTACTTCCAGAACCTGTTCACCATCATGTGCGGCTTGGTGGAATCCGCGATGGTGCGTGCGTTCGACTATGAGAATGTGGCGCGTCAGGCGATGCTGGTGCCGGGCACCGAATTCCTGAACACTCGGGCGTTTCTGCCCAAAGTGCTTGCCGCCAACGAACTCAAGCACGACCATATGGGCGATCACCTGCTGCTGCGTGTGGATGATGCTTGGCAAGACAATGGCAGCCGTCTCATGGGGGCCATTCGTCAGACGGACGAGGCGGGTGTACTGCAAGACGGCAACGTGTATGTGTTGATGAACCAGGCCGGCAAGCATGAGCTGCTATCATCAACAAGCGTTTGGCCCAAGCTGGATTGCATGTGACACGCGTTTCCGGGCAAGAGGAAGACGCGCTGCTGGATGAGGCTTCGGAACAAGTGGCCGCCGAATCGCACGAAGGCGGCACGGCATGAACACAACGGTAGTGACGATGCTGCTTATCGTCATACATGTGCTGGTATGCGTGCTGATGTGCGTATTGTCTCGTTTTGGCGTGCTTCGTGTGGAAGGGCGTCTGCTTCCTTTTATGCTGTTGGTGCCGCTGTGGGGGCCGTTATGCGTGCTCTTGCTGCATGTGCGTACGCTGATTCGTGCGGGCGAGCATACGGCTCCAGATCTCGAACAGATGCGCGTGGACGATGAGGAACGTCGAAGCATTCTCGTTGAGGAACGAGCCGATTTCGCCAATACCGTGCCGCTGGAAGAGGCGTTGATCGTCAACGATTCGAGTCAGCGTCGCAGTCTGGTGATGTCCATTCTCAACGACAATCCCAGCCATTATATCGATGTGCTGTCGCAGGCCCGACTGAATGAGGATGTGGAGGTCGTGCATTACGCGGCTACCGCCATGCACAGATCAGTGCCAAGGAAGATCTTGCATTGCAGCGCTGCCGCAACGATTATCTGCAGCATCGAAATTCCGAAACGATGTTGGAACGCTATTGCGATGCGCTGGAACGATATATCAATTCCGGTATTGCGCAAGGATACGCATTGCAGTTGCAGAAGCAGCGATATGCCGAAGTATTGCAGGAACGACTTCGCCAACATGGCGATTATTACGTTGCGTGCCGTCTTGCGCAAATGCAAATCGATCTTGGACTCTTTGATGATGCCGCGCACACCATTGACGGCGCTATGGAACAGTGGCCGGATCAAGGCGATGTATGCTGATGCGTCTACGACTCGATGCCGCACGCAATGATGGCGATGCGTTGCGCCACACTGTTCAGCAGATCGAAAGCAAGCATATTTATCTCGGTGGCCAAGGAAGACGTGTGCTGCGGTTCTGGACCGGAACCAAGGAGGCTGAACGCGCATGATCAGAGGATTCCTGTCAGACGTGTTGGCCAAGTGGAAACGATTCCGCTGGCAAGGTTTGGTCAAAGTGTGGGCCGTGTTCATGGCCATCGCATTGGTGTTGCTGGTGGAAAGCTTGGGCGTGCATTACGGTGTCACGCGGTTCGACATCACGTATTTGGATCGAAACAAAGCCATTCCTGCAGCCAATGCCATCGCTGGCGAAAAAGCTACGAATCTGTTGGTGGTCGACAGTTCGCAGGAGGCGTCAGCGATGCCGAAGCCATGCTCGACCAGATTCTGCTTGATATGAAAGTCCCCACCACTACGGTTGACGTGGCTGACGAAAACGCTGAATTTCCAGCGTTGACTCACTACAGCACCATAGTGGTGGCCATGCCTAATCTCGACCGTCTGGGCGAGCATGTGCTGCAAATCATGCAATGGGCCAAAAAAGGCGGAGGAGTCATGTTTGCCATGACTCCCGAAAAACCGGCTATTTGGATGTGATCGGCCCGCAGATCGGCATTGAATCGTCCGCATACGAATATGTGCTGACTAAGGGCATTACACCCTCCAAGGATTTCATGTTGGGCGGCGGCCAGACATACACGTTCAGCGATCCGTTTGAATCGTCGCTGAGTGTCGCATTGCATGATCGCGCACAGGTCAAGGCCGTCAGCAGTAATGGGCGCACACCGTTGATTTGGAGCACGTTCGTGAATTCAGGTTCGGCGGTGGTGTGCAATATCGGTATTTACGGCAAGGTGCTTCGAGGATTTTACGCTTCGGCGTTCAGCTGCTCGGTTCTGCCACGGCCTATCCGGTGATCAACAGCGCGGCGTTCTACTTGGATGATTTTCCCTCTCCGGTACCGTCAGGCAATGGCAAATACATCAAACGTGACTACAACATGAGTATTGCTGAATTCTATTCTCAAGTATGGTGGCCGGATTTGGTGCGTCTTGCGGAACGGTACGGTATTCGTTTCACCGGTGTGATGATTGAGAATTACGGCGATGACACCAAGGATGATCCGGTACGGCAGACGGACGGCGCACAATTCGAGTATTACGGAGGATTGCTGCTTCGGCAAAACGGCGAAATCGGATATCACGGGTACAACCATCAGCCGTTGGTGTTGCCGAATACGGATTACGGTAAGGAATACGCGTATGTGCAGTGGCCGAATCGCAAAGCCATCGTCGATTCGTTGAACGAACTGATCGCATTCCAGAAAGACGTATTGCCTGCCGCAACATCGTCGGTATACGTGCCGCCGTCGAATATCCTCTCCCAAGAAGGACGGAAGATCATAGGCGAGGATGTGTCGCAGATTCGCGCCATCGCCAGTACGTACATGCCTTCCGACAGTTCCTTGACGTACGTGCAGGAGTTCGGTGTTGCGGCCGATGGCGTGGTGGAGGCTCCACGTATCGTGTCCGGCGGCATGGTGGGCGACATGTACATGCGTCTTGCCGCGGTTTCCGAACTGAACATGCACTATGTGAGCACGCACTTCATGCATCCCGACGATTTGCTTGATGAAGATCGTGGAGCGAAAGAAGGATGGAAGAAGTACTACCAGGGATTGGAAAACTATCTTGACTGGCTGGAATCGTCGGCACCGTCCATTCGTATGCGGACAGGCACGGAATGTGCCGCAGCCATCCAACGTTTTTCGGGATTGACCGTTTCGATGGAAACGTCCGACGATGGTTGGGATCTGAAACTTGGCAACCTCACCGATCAAGGGTGGCTCATGTTCCGTGCCAACAATGGCACGCCTGGCAGGGTTCGTGGCGGAAGCCTCACCAAGCTGACCGGCAACTTGTATCTGCTCAAAGCTACGAACGCCACGGTTCATATCGAACGCAAGACTGGGGGAGAGGCATGAGAATCTGCCTGGTTTTGGAAGGATGCTACCCGTACGTGCATGGTGGCGTGTCCACGTGGATGCACAGTTATATCGAAGCGATGAAAGAGCACGAGTTCGTATTGTGGGTGATCGGCGCCAAAGCCGAAGACCGCGGCAAATTCGTATATGACCTGCCCGACAATGTGGTGGAAGTGCATGAGGTGTTCCTCGACGACGCCTTGCGTCTGAGCGGTGAACGAGCGCAAGTGTCGTTCACCGAAGAGGAATTGCGGTCATTGCGCGAACTGGTGAATCTTGGCAGCCCGGATTGGGATGTGCTGTTCAACCTGTTCCACACCAGAGGCGTGCATCCGCTGTCGTTCCTGCAAAGCCGTGAATTCATCGACTTGTTTACGCAAATCTGCATGGAAGAATATCCGTATGCGGCCTACGCCGACGCTTTCCATACCGTGCGCTCCATGTTGCTGCCGGTGTTGTACTTGATGGGCAGCGAAGTGCCGGAAGCGCAGATCTACCATGCGATTTCCACTGGATATGGCGGATTGTTGGCTTGTTTGGGGGGTATCAACCATGCACCGGTATTGCTTACGGAACATGGCATTTATACGCGTGAACGCGAAGAGGAAATCATTTCCGCCGAATGGGTGCTGCCGGCGTTCCGGCCGCGTTGGATCCGCTTCTTCTACATGCTTTCGGAACAGATCTACCATCGTGCGTGGCGCATCACCAGCTTGTTCGGTCGTGCCCGTCTTATCCAAATTGGCATGGGTGCGCCCGCCGATGCCTGTCAGGTGATTCCCAATGGCATTCAATACGAACGTTTCTGCGATATTCCTTTCAAACCCGACGACGGTTGGGTTGATATCGGCGCGGTGGTGCGCATGGCGCCCATCAAAGATGTGAAAACCCTGATTCACGCGTTCCATGAGCTTTCCTCTCGCGTCGACAATGTGCGCTTGCATATTCTCGGCGGTGTTGACGATCAGGAGTATGCCGACGAATGCTATGAGCTTGTGGAACAGTTGGGTGTGCGCAATCTTGAGTTCACCGGCCGTGTGAACGTGGTCGAATACATGCGCAAGCTTGATTTCACCGTGTTGACCAGCATTTCCGAAGGCCAGCCGCTGTCGGTGCTGGAATCGTTCGCAGCCGCACGCCCCTGCGTGACCACTGACGTCGCTGCTGCCGTGAGCTTTTGGAAGGCGAGGAAGGCGACGATTTCGGCACGGCAGGCTTCTACGTGCCTCCGATGTACCGCGAGGGCCTGAGCCGAGCCATGGAACGCATGTGTTCCAGTCGCACGCTGCGTGAGACCATGGGGCAGATTGGCCGTAACCGTGTGAACGCCTATTACCGGCATGAGCGCATGCTTGACGATTATCGCAAGCTGTATAGCGATACCGCGGATCAGTTCGGATTGAATCGGTTCGGATTGGAGCGCTGATATGGCCGGTATTGGATTTGAACTGAAGAAACTGTTCCACCGTAGAGGCTTGATGGCGATGCTGCGAGCCTACGGCTATGCCGGCGTGATTTGCGCTGGTCCGATGCTGTTGGGTGTACTCCTGCAGTTCGGCGTGCTGATCGTGAGCAGCTGGTGGCAGGTGGGCCGCCCCGACCGCGATCTGCTCGTATGCATGATCACCTACACGCTGCTTGCCTCGTTGGTGTTGACGAGTTTTCTGTCGATGCCGGTCACCCGTTTTCTGGCGGATATGTTGTTTGATCACGATGAGAAGATGATTCTGCCGTCGTTCTGGGGGTCTACTGGCATCATGCTGGTGGTGGGCGCGGTGTTGTACACGGTTTTCCTGCTGTTTTCCGGTGCCACGTTGATGCAGGGCGCGTTGTGTTTGTGGCTGTTTCTTGAATGATCGTCAACTGGAATGCGATGAGCTATTTGACGGCCATCAAGGATTACAAAAGCATTCTGTATTCTTTCGTGGCTGCGGTGTTGGTGGCGTTCGTTACGTCATGCGTGTTGCTTGCGTTGGCCTGCCCTCCTGTGGAGTCGCTGTTGTTCGCAGTGGTGCTTGGCTATGGTGTGATGCTGGTGTGGGATGTGCTCTTGTTGCATCGTTATTTTCCGCAAAGTCGTAAGCATCCGTGGCTGTTTTTGCAGTGGGTCGATCAGTTTCTGCCGTTGGCGTTGACCGGATTGCTGACCACCATCGGCCTGTTCGCCCATTTGGTGATCACATGGTGCGGTCCGCTCGGCATCAAGGTGAAGGGCCTGTTTTATGGCGCGCATATTACGATGTGCCCGCCATGCTGGCGTTTTTGACGATTCTGATCACCACGGTGAATTTTGTGGTGTCGGTGGAGGTCAATTTCTACCCAACATATCGGTCGTATTACAGTCTGTTGAATGATGGAGGCACGGTCAAAGACATTACCGTTGCCGAAAACGAAATGTTGGCTGTGCTCAATCGAGAATTGCATTACACGGCGTTGAAGCAATTGTTGGTGACCGCTGCGTGATTTCGTTGGAAAAACGGTGCTGAACGCGCTTCCTTTGGGTTTCAATGATGCGATGCATGGATATTTCCGTGTGCTCTGCGTGGGGTATGCCCTTTATGCGGTCGGCAACACCGTGATGCTGATTCTGCTGTATTTTACCGATTATTCCGGTGCATTGACGGCGTCGGCATTGTTTGCGGGTTCGACGGTTGTGTTCACAGTAATCGGACAGTTCTTCACTACGTCGCTGTTCGGTTTCGGTTTTCTGATGGGGGCATCGCTGTTCGCCATATATGCGACATTCCGGCTCGCCTCATACACCGACAATCTGCCATACCGAGTGCTGGGGCAGCAGCCGATTGTGGCGCAAACGAAACGTGGACGTTTCACCGAACTGGGCATACTGCTTGAACATGGCGAACAGCGGGTCGACCAATCATTGCATCGCTCAGGGCATGCACGGTCTTCTGACAAGGCGAATATTGCAGAAACGGATGTCATAATCGGGAGGAATCGTAAATCATGACATGGTGGAACCGACGCAACACAAAAGCCATTACCACGCTTGTCAAGCAAATAGCGGCATTGACGGCAATGCTGACGGTGCTTTCCTGCGCCGGATGTGCGACTTCGTCACCCAACGATAATGAACAATCGCAATCATCGGATTCGTCACAGACGCATGAGCAAGTCAAGAAAAGCGCTGAACAAAGCATCGACGGCGCACACTTGCGCGACAACGAATCGTTATACAAGGTGTATGACGACAGCGGTGTCGAAACCATGTATTTGACGGTATCGCGCGGTAATTCGTCGGAAGGCACCGACCATAGCTGGAGTGAAATCAACCAGTATTCCGTTGATGCCTATGCGGCCATGGGCGTGACCGCTACAAGGTCAATGGTTTGCTGCAGGTCGGCGACGAACAAGGACCGGTTTCCGGGGAGCTTGGTTTTGGTGAAAGCGCGCCGAACGCCACCGTGCAGATACGTGGCCAGTCATCGAGCAAAAACGAGCAGAAGAACTACAAGATCGAGTTGAAAAGCGGCAAAGGCAAGTGGCGTGGGCAGCGTACCATCGCATTGAACAAGCATATGGGCGAAGGTCTGCGTTTCCGTAACAAAATGGCGTACGATCTCATCAAAGGCATCGACCAGATGATGGGACTGCGCACGCAATTCGTGCACTTGTACGTGAAAGACGAGACCAGCGGATCGGATTCCTTTGACGATTACGGTCTGTACACGCAAGTCGAACAGCTCAACAAAACCGCATTGCAGGCGCACGGACTCGATAAAAACGGACAGCTGTACAAAGTCAATTATTTCGAATTCTATCGAGACGAAGACGTGATCAAACTCGCCGATGATCCTGACTACGATCAAGCGAAATTCGAAGAAAAACTGGAAATCAAAGGCGACAACGACCATACCAAACTGATCGCCATGCTGAACGATCTCAATGATTATTCAGTGCCGATGGGCGAAATCCTCGGCAAATATTTCGATACCGAAAATCTCGTATATTGGATGGCATTCCAATTGCTGACCGGCAATATCGATACGCAAAGCCGCAATATGTACCTGTATAGTCCCACGAATTCGGATACGTTTTACCTGCTCGACTGGGATAACGATGGTATGCTCATGCGCAAGGAATACGAGATCAGGCAACGTTCCGAGGGCCAAAGCTGGGAGAACGGTGTCAGCAACTATTGGGGCAACATACTGTTCCGACGTTGTCTGCAAACCAAGTCGTTCCGAACCGCGCTCGGCAAGGCCGTGAAAGACGAATACAAGTATATGAGCGCCGATCGCATCAATTCCATGGTGCGGCGGTACCGTTCCATCGTTGAACCATACGTGCGGAAGATGCCCGACTCCATGCATGAGCCTCTGACGTCAAGCCAATACGACACGGTGGCAAACCAATTGCATAGCGAAATCGAACAGAACTACCAGACGTACCGAACCGGGTTCAATAAGCCCATGCCGTTCTATATCGGCAAGCCGACTCCTACCAACGGCAAGCTCAAACTCAGCTGGGATGTCTCCTATGATTTCAACGATGAGGATCTGCGCTATAGCGTTACCGTGGCCAAGGATTACGAAGGCAAAGACGTGGTGTTCACACAGAGCGACCTCGTATTGCCGGAAGCCGTGATGGATATGCCTGGTGAAGGCCAGTACTTCATCAAGGTGAGCGTGCGCAATGCATCAGGCGAGACGCAGGACGCGTTTGACTACTACGTCACCGACGGCAACAAGATCTACGGCACCAAGTGTTTCTATGTGAAAGCCGACGGCAGCATTGTGGAGGATGCCAATGTGCAGTGATGGTGGCAATCGCGGAACGTCGCTGCTGCAACGTATCAAACATCGCGTCGGCGAGGAATTATCCGTTCCACCGCGCACAGCCAAGGAACGGTTCCGTCATGAGCTCAAATATCTGATCTCATACGCGCAAAAAGCCGACTTGAACGTGCGTATGGCGCCGCTGCTTGGCCTCGACAAGCATGCGAAAAACGGCGGCTATATGATTCGCAGCCTGTATTTCGACGATTATTGGAACACCGCATATCAGGAAAAAGTCGACGGTGTGCTGCTGCGTAGGAAATACCGTATTCGCATCTACGATTACAGCGATCGTGTGATCAAACTGGAACGCAAACGCAAAAGCGACAGTTGGATCTACAAGGAGGATGCACCGCTCACGCACGAGCAGTTCGACCGTATTCTTGCCGGCAATTACGAATTTCTGCGTGACAGCGAGTATCAGTTGTGCCGCGAGTTTTATGTGGAATGCATGTGCAATGTGATGCGCCCTCGCGTGATCGTCGATTATGAGCGCGAACCGTGGATTCTTGACGCCGGAACCGTACGCATCACCTTCGATATGAACGTGCGTGCGGCGGTCGGCGGATTCGATATTTTCGACTCCACACTGCCGGTACTGCCCGTGCTTGAGCCGGGCAAGCTGGTGATGGAGGTCAAATTCACCGAGTTCCTGCCGCAAGTGGTGCGTGATCTGCTGCCCGGCAAGGCGCAGGAGTTGACATCGGCTTCGAAATACGTGCTCTGCTACGACAAAGCCTCGTATTTGCGGGGATTCGACTACTGGCAGGAAGGCTGGAGCGTGCCAAGCCTGTAAAGCCAAGCCTGTAATCGGCTGGCATGTTGACTGGCATTCCAGCAAAAACAAACGTTACGAATCAAGGAAGCAGGAGAGAAAGAAACCATATGAGTGTCAATGACATGATCAAAAAGTCGGTGCTGAAATCCTTCGGCCAATACAATGTGCCCAAAATGGCGCTGGCGTTGCTGGTGGCGTTGATCGTCGGCATCGTCATTTACTGCGTGTACCGCCGTTTCTACACGGGTGTGGTGTATTCGCGCAGTTTTGCCGTTACGTTGGTGGCATGTGCGTGCTCACTTGCATGGTCACGCTGGCCATCAGTACGAATATTGTGATTTCGCTTGGTATGGTCGGTGCATTATCGATTGTGCGCTACCGTACCGCGGTCAAGGATCCGATGGATCTGTTGTATTTGTTCTGGGCGATCACGTCTGGTATTGCGGCGGGCGCCGGCATGTATGTGCTGGTGATTGTTGCCGGATTGGTGATGATCGGCATGCTGGCTCTGTTCTACTCGCGTCAAGACAAGGGGCGCGTGTACATTGCGGTGATCCACTATGTGGGCGATGTAGTGGGAGATGAGATCACGCGCGTGTTCGGACGCACCAAATTCTTCGTAAAGTCCAAAACCATGCGTGGCGAACGCACGGAAATGGCGGTTGAAGTATTCTGTGACGATAAGGACATGACGTTCGCGGAACGCGTTCGCGCCATTGAGGGTGTCGAAGACGTGACGCTGATACAGTACAACGGTGAGTATCATGGGTAATCAATTCGATGTTGCCGCAGGCGCGCGGCTGGAATCCACGGGCAGGGCGCCCAGCAACGACGAAATCGTATCCAGATTCTCTCTTGACGACATCAACCAGGCGTTTGACAACAACGAATTCTGCTTCTACCTGCAACCCAAATGCAATGCTGAAACCGGCGCAATCGTGGGTGCGGAGGCGTTGGTGCGTTGGAATCATCCGGAATATGGCTTGGTGTCTCCCGGCGAATTCATTCCTCTGCTTGAACGTGAGTCAATGGTCACGCGGTTCGATTTGTTCATCTGGCGTTCCGTGTGTGAAATGCTGTCGCGTTGGGATGGGGAGGGGCGCAATCTGGTGCCGGTGTCCGTCAACGTGTCGATGACGGATATCGAGGCGATCGATGTGGCGCGAGTGCTTGGCGACCTGCTCGATCGGTTCAGCATCGATGCTCGCCTGCTGCAGGTGGAGATCACGGAAAGTGCGATCGCACATAACATGGATGTGGTCGAAGAGACCATTCGGGACCTGCATGCGCGAGGCATTGCCGTGCTGATGGACGATTTTGGGTCGGCGTATTCGTCACTCAACATGTTGAAGGACATCAACGTCGATGCCATCAAACTCGACATGAAATTCGTTGACCTGAATGCTGACAATGCGGCGAAAGGTTTGAAAATCATCGAATCCGTGATCGACATGGCCTACCAGCTGAGACTGTCGATCATTGCGGAGGGTGCGCAGACCGCCGAACAGGTGAGCAGGCTGCGTGAGCTGGGATGCATGTACATCCAAGGATATTATTTCTACCGTCCGCTCACTGTGGGAAAGATGGAGGATTTGCTGGAACACCGCCCGGATGGCCGGCATTTCTGGAATATCTCCAAAGATCTGATGCATCGCGACTACCGCATGTCGACGAACGGCCGCAGCATGCTCGAATCGTCGTCATTGTCGGCGCATATTTTTGAAATCCTTAACAAGGGCGTTGCGGAACTGTCCCGACTGAATCTCATCACGGGAGAATATCGCACCATCAAACGCGATCCGAAACTTCCAGACGTGTATGCGGATGATTTTCATGATTACTGCCATGCATTGGTTTCAAAACGAATCATTCATCCAGATGATGCCGGAGAATTCCTGAAATACACGCGATTGTCTGATTTGCGCGACCGACTATTCAGTAAGAAAAATCGGAATTCACGTATTTTAGAAGCGAGGTCGAGGCGAAAACCAGTGTGATCGCATTCGGTATGCTGGTGCCCCCTGATTGCAGTGAGGCCAATCCGTGGGCCGTGGTGCTGATTGGAATCGACATGTCGTTCGACCTAATCGCCAAGAACATGAAGGAAACCTATTGGCAGGATTCCTTGACGGGATTGCTCAACCGCAATGCATACGACAGCGATGTGGAGCAGCTGCGGAGCGCCGACATTGGGGCGGTGGTGTGCGTGTATGCGGATATGATCGGCCTGCACGAGGTGAACAACCATCTCGGGCATAAGCAGGGCGACAGAATGTTGTGTGAGTTCGCGGACACGGCGCGCGCGTTCTTCGGCGATGACCGGTTGTATCGCATCGGCGGCGACGAATTCGTGATGATCAGTTCCGCACATACGGAAGCGCAGACACGCAAGCAGCTGAACTACATGCGTGAGCGCTTGCATACGCAAGGCTGCGAGATATCGGTGGGCGTAGCGTCGAGCGAGTCGACTTCCGATTTGCCGAAAACCATCGAACAGGCCGAAAACGAGATGCGCCGCGAAAAGAAGGAATACTACGTGCGCGGTGGCAGCAAACGCCAGTTGCGCGGGCTCAACGAAAAACTTGAGAGCATTCTGGTGCGTAATCAGGATATGGAAGCGTTGCTGCGGCATTTGAATGGACGCTATTCATTCGCATGCATGGTGAATCTGCGTACTGAATCACAGCGTGCGATCATGGTGCCCGATTATTTCCAGAAGATGCTTGATGCGCATGACGGTTCGTTCAAAGGCGCGCTGCATGACTATTGTGAACGGTTGGTGGCGCCGTTCTGCAAAGACAGTTTCTCTCTGCTTATGGATTACGACTTCATTCATGCCCGTATCGAGTTCGCCGGCGTGTGGCAGTACGGGTACACGCGGAACGACGGAGAGAAGTTCATGCTTACGATTTTCCCGATCAACGTTCCAAAGATGAGACCATGTGGGTGTTCGCCAAGAAGGATTTGCCGCAGGTCGAGCCGGAATTATTCGAGTCATAAGCCGTATTGTCTGGCTTTATGCGTTTTTGTGTGATGCATTCGCATATTTTGTGAGAACGCTCACAGAAAAGTTTGTGTCGATTTCCAGCCGAATCGCAAAATGGGGTCTATGATGAGAACCGTTAGTCATGGCAACGGTTGCTATGACACGGCGAACAAGCACAGTCGCTTAAAGGAGACATCTATGGTCTATCGCATGATTTTCAACCAGACGGCGTATTTCGGCCGCGGAGCCATCAAGGAGATTCCGGGTGTTGCCAAGTCGCATGGCTTCACCAAGGCATTCATCGTCACCGATCCGGTGCTGCTGGAAACCGGCACCGTCAAGAAGGTCACCGATGTGCTCGATGAGGCAGGCATGCCGTATGAGGTTTTCGACAACGTCAAGCCGAACCCACCGGTCGAATGCATTCAGGACGGTGTCGCCAAGTTCGCCGCATCCGGTGCCGACTTCCTGATCGGCTTGGGCGGCGGCTCCCCGCAAGACACCTGCAAGGGCATCGGCATCATCACCGCCAACCCGGAATTCTCCGACGTGCTCTCCCTGGAAGCGTTGCCGACACCAAGAATCCGTCCGTGCCGATCTTCGGCGTGCCGACCACCGCCGGCACCGCTTCGGAAACCACCATCAACTATGTGGTCACTGACACCGCCAACAAGCGCAAGTTCGTGGCCGTCGACCCGCACGACATTCCGATCGTCGCATTCGTCGACCCGGATCTGACCGATTCCATGCCGCGTGGCCTCAAGGTTGCTACCGGACTCGACGCCCTGACCCACGCCATTGAAGGTTACATCACTCCGGGTGCCTGGAGCCTGTCCGACTGCCTGTCCATGCAGACCATCCGTATGATCGCCAAGAATCTCGCCAAGAGCGCAGACGGCGACATTCCGGCAGGCGAGCAGATGGCATACGCCTCCTACATCACCGGTATGGCCTACTCCAACGTCGGCCTCGGCCTGGTGCATGGCATGGCCCACCCGCTGGGTGGCCGTCTCGGCGTGGCCCACGGCGTTGCCAACGGCATTCTGCTGGCCCCGGTCATGGAATACAACAAGGACTACACCGGTGAGAAGTACCGTGACATCGCTGACGCTTCGGCATCGCGGACGCCTACACCGGCGATATCGAAACCGTGCGCGAAGAGGCCGTCCAAGCTGTGCATAAGCTCACCGTGGACCTGAAGAACCCGACCACGATCTCCGAGGTCGGCGCCACCGAAGCCGATCTGGAGCCGCTGGCCCATGATGCCTTCCACGATGTGTGCACGCCGGGCAACCCCCGTCAGGCCACGCAGGAGGATATCCTCGCCATCTATAAGAGCCTGATGTAATGCGAAAGCTTCCACGAATCGGCAATCGCATGCAGTGAATCTGCAGTGAAAACCAATCGTGAGGGCACATCATTATAAGCATGAAAAACGTGGTGCGAATCTTCGAAAGATATTCGCACCACGTTTTTGCATATCTGTATGTAAATCGCAGATCAATCGCAATAATAATTCGTGATTGTCAATTGCGATTGCGTGAAATTATTCGTGCTTTTCGCTCCACTCCTCATCGGTGGGAGTGTCGTCATACCATTCACGGCCTTCCTGCTCGGCCAATTCCATCTGCTCGTTGATCCACGCACCTCCGCAGGATTGATGTCGGCAGTGTCAAGCACCTTCTGCCATACCGGATACAGCAAATGCATCACCGGATACAGCGCGGTGAGCAGAATCTCCGGCTTATGCCTGCGCGAATGCTGCGGATGCGCGTCGAACGTGTTCTTGAAACGACGCATGTAATTGTTGAACGACGTGAGCGACGTGTCCATACGGCGGGCGCTGATGCCGGCGATCATGCGTGGGCAGTACACGGTTTTTAGATCCTTGCCCAGCAGATGCAGCGAAATATCAATATCCTCATGCATCACATCGGCCTTGTCGCGGCACACCTCGTCGCAAATTTCACGCCAAGCTGAAGCGCGGACCGCCATATTCGAACCAAACAGCAACGGCTGGCCGCCATCGGCCTTGTAAATGCGTTTGCGTGTGGAATTATCCCCACGCAAACCAAAATGGCGGCTCGGTAGGTCGTAATACATAACCGGACCAGTGGCACCCATGGCCTCCGGATCCTCAGTGAAAATGCCGGACACCACTTCGACCCAATCCGGGCGAATCATGCAATCAGCGTCGAAACGTCCAAGAATATCGCCGGTGGCGTGGTTCAAGCCATAATCACGCGTCGGAATCAATCCCTGCTCCTCATCCTGATGCAACAAACGGACGGGAGCTTGAGGGTGATCTTTCATGAACTGCTCCACCACGGCTACCGTCGAATCGGTGGAACGATTGTCGACAACGATCACTTCATGGGGCATCACGGTTTGCCTAGTGGCATTCAACAGGCAATCGTTGATACGCTCCTCTTCATTCCAAGCGGGGATGACAATTGAAACGTTCAGCATAACTACCACAATAGCTCAGCCTGTACACGACGCCTATCGCTACAATAGGAAGCCATGAGCGAAAGCGAACAGCGAATGAACAATACGCAGAGCGAAAACGGTGCGAACACCAGCGAACAACGTTGGGATCTCGGCACCTGTTTCCAGCCAAAGGAGATTCCCGAAAACCGCCGGAATGGTTGGGACATGCGCTGCTATACATCGCCATAGCCATCGTGGTGTTTACTTTCTGCTGGCGCAGCTGGGGTAAGATCGAATATCTGGTGATCGACATCATCGTCTCGCTGTTCATCGCGCTCGCGGTGGAGCCTATGGTGGTGCCGCTGGTCAAGCATGGCTGGAAACGTTCGGTCGCCTCGCTGTTCTCGCTGCTGATGCTGGCCGTGATTCTCGGCGTGCTCTTCACGCTGTTCGGCAACCTGTTCGTGCAGCAGATGATCGCATTGGGGAACGGTCTGCCCGACCTGTATGAGCAGATGTGCCAGTTCGTCAGTCAATACGCGGATTTCCAACTTCCTGAGATCAATAATCTCGGCAATGAGATTCTGAAGAACGTTCAAACGTCGTGGGTCACCGATTTCGCGGGTACCGCGCTGAATACGGTGTCGGGATTGTTCTCGTTCCTGATCAACCTCATGACGATAATCATGACCACGTATTACATTTCAGCGGCTGGTCCGAAACTGCGTCGTGCCGCATGCCAGTGGATGGCTCCGGCGGCTCAGCGGCGATTCCTGTTCGTATGGACGGTGAGCCAGAGCCAGATCTCGTCGTTCCTGTTCTCCCGCGCCATTCTCGCGTTGCTGAACGCGTTCTTCACCGGAATCTGTCTGATGTTGCTGCATGTGCTATTGGATGCCGTTGGCGCTGTTCTGCGGTATGGTTTCGCAGTTCATTCCCATGTTGGGTACGTATATTGGCGGCGCGTTGCCGGTGCTGTTCGCATGGGGTAGCTGCGGATTGTGGCAGGCTGTGGTGGTGTTGGTGTTCATTTGCGTGTACCAGCAGATTGAGAATCTGATTTTCGCGCCGAAGATCTCCCAGCGCACCATGGATGTGAACGATGCCGTGGCGTTCCTCGCGGTGCTGGCGTTCACCTCGCTGTTCGGCGCGTTGGGTGCGTTCCTCGCATTGCCGGTGGTCGCGTCCGTGCAGACGATTTTCCGCACCTATACGAAGCGGTACGAGCTGGTCGATTCCCCGCTGATGGACGATCCGGTGCCTGAAAAGAAGTCGAAGCTGGTGGAAGGCGCCGAAGTGATCAGCGAGCATCTGCACAGTATGCCTCGCGCGGTGCAGGGATCCAGTGCGCATGTGCCTATTTCCGACGAAGTGCGGCAGTTGCAGGAGCAGGCGTACAATATCACCCGTTCCGAGGAATCGCTGGAATCGGACGAAACCGTCGCCATTCCGAAGCATGTGTTGGGCAAAACGAGCAAAACGGAACGCAAGCCATTGCGGGGTCTTGAGAGCGAAAACGCATCGCAGGAATCCAACGAAAATCCGGAATCCGGCAATGAACGGAAGAACGGTGAATCGCGGGAAACTGGAGGAAGCGCGAAAAACGTGGATGACAATCCAAGAAGTAGGTGGCGTTAATGGTACTGCTGAGTGTACTTGACATTCTGTTGGTCATCGTCGGCGGCGCAGGTGTGGTCTATCAGGCGGTGTGCATTCTCATCTCCCTGTTCACCAAGCCGATCAAATTTCCCGACGCACCGATGAACAAGCATTACGCGGTGCTGATTTCCGCACGAAACGAGGCGAAAGTCATTGGCAACCTCATTACCTGCATCCAAACGCAGACGTACCCGAGCGAGCTGATCGACATTTGGCTCGTCGCCGACAACTGCACCGACAATACCGCCGAAGTGGCGCGCAACATGGGCTGCCATGTGATCGAACGCTTCAACAAGGAACTTGTGGGCAAGGGCTACGCATTGACGTATCTGCTTGACCGGATGAACGAATCCGGCGCATCCGACCCGTACGACGCGTTCTTCGTGTTCGATGCCGACAACAAGCTCGACAAGCATTACGTCGAAGAGATGAACAAGGCGTTCCAGTCGGGTTTCAAGATTCTCACCAGCTACCGCAATTCCGTGAATTTGTCCGACAATTGGGTCTCTTCCGGTTCCGCATTGTGGTTCATCCGTGAATCTCGATTCCTGTCGGCCTCGCGCATGTGGCTCGGCAACAGCTGTCATGTAGGGGGTACGGGTTTCATGTTCTCGCAGGAGATCATGCGTCGCAATAACGGTTGGAAATTCCACCTTTTGACTGAGGATTTGGAATTCACCATGGATTCCGTGCTGCACGGCGACCGCATCGGCTACTGCGGTACCGCGATTCTGTATGACGAGCAGCCTGTCACCTTCGCGCAGAGCTGGCGTCAGCGTTTGCGTTGGAGCAAGGGCTTCCTGCAAGTGTTCCGTTATTACGGGCCGGACTTGATCAAACGCGCCATCAGGGAACGCGATTTCTCCGCCGTTGATTTCACACTGTTGTTGTGTCCGTTCACGGTGATCGGTATCATGCGCGTTCTGCTGGGACTGTTGTTCGCGACCTGCGGATTCGTGACATGGCAGAGCCAGTTGAGCTCGTTGACCAGTTGGACGTCCGGCATTGTGACGTCGGTGATCGGCATGATGGCGTTGGCCGCGTTGACGATCATTGTGGAACGCGATCAGATCGGCGCCACCAACAAGGAACTGTTCGCGTATGTGCTGAGCTTCCCGATCTACATGTTCAGTTATGTGCCGATCTCGTTCCAGGCGATGTTCGCCAAGTCGGAATGGAAGCCAATCGAGCATAAGGGATGACGTTCGTTCGCAGGCTTGCGTGTTTCCTGCTTTTTCGTTTTCATTTCGATTTTTCATTTCGATTTCCGCTTATGACTGGAGTGTTGTTGTTCCATGGATGATTCGGCTGAATACCGGCATGTGAAACGCCGCCGATACATTACGGTGGCGCTTTCCGTGGCACTCACCACGGTATTGTGCGTCGCTATGTCGTGGCCGACATTTTCGACAAGCTGCCGGGCGTTCTTACCCTGCAGGAAGTCGAACGCATCACCGCCAAGACGCCGGGCAACGCCGTTCCTGCGGCAACGGTGGTCGAAGGGCTTGACGCTTCGAAGACCGTGGATGAAGCTGCAGCGAAGGCGCTGATCAGCCAATTCGAAACGGCCGCCTCCGATTTCGGTGGCGAATATGGCATCGCCATCGCCGATGCGGCCGGCAATGTGGTGGCCGAGCATGATCTCGACAAGTCGTATACGCCGGCATCCACCATGAAAACGTTGACGGCATATGCTGCGGCGACCACGCTCGACATGGGTAAGACGTTGGACACGCAGACCTATCTGGAACAGCGTGAGGACGGCACCGCGCGATTGGTGCTCAAAGGCAATGGCGACATGCTGCTCGGTGCCGGTGCATCCGATTCGGAACATATCAATGGGCGTGCCGGACTGGGAACGCTTGCCGCGAACACGGCTCAGGCGTTGCGCCAGCGGGACATCGCTCCGTGACGCTTGTCTACGATGATTCCCTGTTCGGTAGAGACCGTTGGCCAAGCGGTATCGCAGAACTAGACTCGGACCACGTGTACTACGCGCCGACCGTGTCCATGGCGGTGGATGGCGGGCGCAACTGGAACGGTGCCAATCCCGCGGATCCCGATGTGTTCAGCGCATACCCCGCTTTGAGTACGCAGCCTGCCCGCGAGGCCGCGCAGGTGTTCGCGCAGCGTTTGGCTGAACAGGGCATTGCCGTGAATTCTTCCGTGGAACAGGGAACGGTTCCCGAAGGCACCAGTCCCATCGCGGCCGTGCATTCCGCATCGCTGAATGAGATCATGGCGTTCATGCTTCGGCATTCCGACAATTCTCTGGCTGAGGAATTCGGCAGATTGCTGGCTTTGCATATCGGTGCCAATAATTCGCCGGCCGGCGCGGTTCAATCGGTCGAACAGGTGCTGACTCAGCGGGGAATCTCCACCAATGGCCTCACCATGCTCAACTGTTCAGGGCTGTCTGATGATTCCAAACTCACCGCGCATACCTTGCTCGACGTGCAGCAGCGTAATCTGACGGCGGCGCCGGTGCCGCCGCTGCTGAAGGATTGTCGGTCGTGGGTTTTGTGGGTACCGCTGCGAATCGTTTGAACGATGCCGACGAAGCTGGTCTCATCCGTGTCAAAACCGGCAGTTTGGGGGAAGTGACCTCCATGACCGGCAATGTGTCGCGTCATAGGGGGGTGCGTTGAGCTTTGCCGTGATCGTCAACAATCCCGATGATTTCGAGGCTGCGAAATCCGCTATCGATGCATTCGTGGCCTCACTGCCGAAGCTGTGATGCATGGTGTATTCGTCTCGTTTACGTAAGGGTATCGGCGAGTTACGGGCCGCTCTGGAATCGGCCGGATTTGGATTGCAGGATGCCCGTTTCGCCCATCATGGCGAGCATGCGCCCGATGTGGACGCTCCGCTGATTATGGTGTCCTGTTCCGGTGGGCGCGATTCGATGGCGTTGGCTGCGGTTGCTGCGAAAACGTGCGCTTCATTGGGATTGCGATGCGGGGCGATTATCATCGACCACCAGTTGCAGCAAGGCTCTGCCGGTGTTGCGCGGGCAACCGCCGATCGTTGCGTTGCGTTGGGTCTTGACCCAGTTCGTGTTCGTGCGATTGACGTACCCGACTCCCGCGGCATCGGTGTTGAGGCAGCGGCGCGTGAAGCACGCTATCATGCGATTGTCGACGCATGCTCCGACGCTTCGGCCGTGCTTCTGGCTCATACGAAAAACGATCAGGCGGAAACCGTTATCATCGGTTTGTTACGTTCCGCTGGCCTTGATGCGGTTTGCGGTATGAACGGTTCCTTCATGCGAGACGGGGTGCGTTTTCTACGCCCGTGGCTGAATGTTACACGCGAAGAAACCACAGGCATCTGCGAGGATTTACGGCTTGCCTGGTGGGACGATCCCACAAATGGGCCGGATGTAGGGAATTCGGATGGAAACGAGCCTCTTCCCGCGAACTATCCGTTGCGATCCCGCGTACGGCACGATCTCATGCCATATCTTGAATCATTTGCGGGAAGCGACGTCGTATCGAGACTTTCGCTTGGAGCGAGGCTTGCCGAAGCCGACCGCACATATCTTGACGGCGTGACGCAACGTGTATCGGAACAAGCCGTAACCGTGAACGACGGCGATATAATCATCGACGTGCGTGCGCCTGCAATCGCAAG
>ENA-OQIR01000107-OQIR01000107.1-human-gut-metagenome-genome-assembly--contig:-NODE-107-length-36566-cov-6.110733_pt1 | contig 36566 bp, 46 predicted proteins | sample MGYA00242580_ERZ504745 | MGnify/ENA primary metagenome ERZ504745 (study PRJEB26092, sample SAMD00036214) | human gut metagenome | host: Homo sapiens | study: EMG produced TPA metagenomics assembly of...
AATTCATACACAAAGTGTTGCAAATTAGTTGGCTTTTTGTATCTTTAGGTATTCCCCCGAAAATAAGGTTTGACGGCCAAAACAGGGGAAATCCTCCAACAAAGATATGGCTAAGATACAAAATATTTCGGATATTCACCCTACCTTGGGTTTTACAGAATTTGATATTCTGGAAAAATATCGCAAGAGTTTTAATGAGAGTGAACTGGGCAGGCTTCATTCAGTGTTTCCTTTTGAAGTTATGGCAAAAAACATGGGGCTGTCTGAAAATCGTCTTGGCCGCAGGAACATATTCAGTCCTTCCGCAAAGATTGCCATTATGGTCCTAAAAGCCTATACCGGACTCTCTGACAGACATCTTGTGGAACATCTTAACGGCAACCTACATTACCAGATGTTCTGCGGAATCATACCTAATCCTCTTTCTTTCAGAGTGCGTGTCTCATCGACAGAAAAGCTGTTTCCTTCGATGGCGCAGCTGTGTGCTGAGAACAGGATTTCATTGTATTCGATAAAATCCTGTGGACTGAATTTGTCAGCGACAATCTCTTTGTATCGAGATACAAGATTATCGTATTGTATTATTAGTTTTTCATCCATTGCATTCGTAGACTTTGGTCGTATTTATAACTCCTGCAGAGTCACATTCTTCGCCATCACGCACAAAAAATCCCTCCTGAATAAGACAATGATATTCTGTTTCCGGCATCAGGATGCGAGTTGCTTCTCCGTCTATATATAGTTTGCACTTTACAAATTGAGAATTTTCAAGTTTCCCAATTACGTCAATTTGAATTTTTGTTGCCATTTCCATTATATTTTTAGTATTAAACAAAGAAATCACAATCATAGACATCTTCACCGGATGGGAACTTTACTCTAACGCAGTAGTTTCCACAAACAATGAATCTGTCAGATATAATGGTTCCGACCTCTCCTGTGTTCGGATCTGTTACCTGATAGCCGGGCTTCATCTTATTAAGTTCAGACTTCATCTTGTCAGAGGTAAAAACAGTAACATTGCAACCACATTGCTCATAATATATCAGTCCCATATCAAGTGAATCGGTAAATTGTTTAACTATATCCATTATTTCCTGTTTACTGAGTATAGTTTTAGTTTCAAACTGCTGCACTTTCACATCAGGAAACTTCTTTATAAAATCTTTCTTTGTCATAAAATTTACTTTGATAAAATATTATCTATTTTTTGTTGTTCTTTATCTACAAAGTTAGATAGTTCTTCTTCAAAAGACTGTCTTTTATATAACAGAAATGTACTAACTGCATAACAATATAAAGACATTAATTCCACAGCTTTATTGTAATTATTGCTTTTATTATCAAGTATTTTCTGCGCATCTTTCTCAAAATGAGGAATAATCTCTTTTATTCTTTTATTCATAGTTGAAATATCATTTAAAAGATCATCGGGAACATACATACCTTCTTGCTTACTTATATTCAGTTTGCCAAGAATCTGATTCCAGTTCCAAACAGTTACTTTTAGTCAATCCGGCACAATGAATTAATTTCTTTGCATCATGCTTATTGTCAAATTGCAGAAGTACCCTAACAGAATACCAGATTCCTCTGCAAATTTCTTTTTTCATTTCAAATTTTCTTTTTTTCATATCACTATCTTAATTTTACTCCTTTACTAAGATTCCTAAGTTCTTTCAACTGGACTACCATACGATCTAAAGCATTATACTTTTCTTCCGCTTCAAAAAACAAAGTCTGCTGCCTTGTTGTCGCTTCTCCAGATTCCTGTATATCCAAATATTTCTCATATCGTTTTTGAGCCTTTACAAGCTCTTTTTCCAGTGTTTTGGTGATTGCATCACCCACCAGATCCATTTCGTCCAAAGTAAAGCCTATATATTTATCCAAAAGCATGGGAGCTTTAGGTTTGGGTTCTGTAACGTACTTCATAGAATTAATATTAATGTAGTTTATATCAATTTCCTTTTTTCGCCTCTCGCCTCGATTTGAGAAATTCTTTAGCCGCTTCTTTGTCCTCATGTACTTCATCTGATACATAATATATTATAGCCTTTGAATTGTGAGGATTGTTTTTCCACTTTCTTCCTGTTGCATCTGGATTTACAACATATCCTTCTTTTGCCCATTGCAGGCTGTTAGGCTCTTTTGGTTCATTCTCTTATACCAAAGAACCTCGCGAAGCATTTTTGTCCGGGGAGTAATTACTCCGTCTGCACATACCAATCCTTCACAGTTGTAACCGGGAGTTTCAAGGAACCCTATTTCTTTTTGTATTTCTTTTATGCTCATTTTCATGAGACGCTCCCTGTATTGTGCAATCGTTAGATCTGTCATATCTACTGCCATAATTTTAAAATTAAATATTAATATAATAATAAGGCTTCTTCCTGAGCTTTCAGGCAAGGAACTGCACCGCTACCCAGCAAACTTCATAAAAATCTACCGGAACTTAATTGTAGCAGTGAAAGCACTCAGCTCCTTGAATTTATTTACCATACAATCTAAGTCTCTATATCTTTCCTCAGCTTCAAAAAGGATTGTTTGTTGCTTGTGGTTGCTTCCCCTTATATTGTAAAATCCAAATAACTGTCAAACCTTAACGTCACTGCCAGCTTTCCGGAATTATATATAAGAAATTAGTCGTCTCATCCCATACAACCCCCTCGAAATCACGGTTGAAGAGGTAGTCGGTATCACAGCGCATCAGCTTCCACTCGGAACCTCCCTCCGCACGCCAGTACAGATGCACAACCGGAGTCGCATAGCCAACTCCATTATGCATCGGATTCAACCTCCCGACCGGGAACTCGCACTCCATAATCCCCTTCCAGAAACGCACTCCCGGAGCGATGTCCACCGACACCCTGCCGAGCTCGTCCGCCCACTGGTCGTCATTGACCGCTCCAGACTTCTGAGTACTGGGACGGTAGGAATTGGACTCCATCCTGAACTCTCTCTCCCATACCGCCTTAATCTCGCCCTTCAGGCAACCTCAGACCTGTTCGAAAGGGTGTATACCAGATTCCAGGGAGCATCATCGGGCACCGGATAGGCAAGGATGGAAACGAAGCCCTGTCCCTCGACCTCCATCATGCGCAGGGCGGGCAGGTCCGCCGGAGCTTCCGGCTGCACCTCGTACATCCATTCCTCGTCACAGCTTTTCACTGTTCCGCCAGCATAACCATACGCCCTGAACCACGCCGTCTCCCCCTTGCGCCGGAACAAGGACACCAGCTGGTATGTCCCCGGTTCGGAGGTCACATAGCACTGTACCGCCTTACCGTCCCATGCACCGGCAGACACCTTGATGTCAATGGGCTGGAACTGCTCCCTGATCTCCCCATTCTGCATGAACACAAAGCGGAGCTGCCCCTCGAAATCCGTCATCCCGAAATAATTGTAAAACAGTCCGAAAACCTTTCCCTCGTTCCGGTACATGTCATTCCCATATTCTGTATAATTCGGTCGTATGGTAAACCAATTGTCTATGTTATAGTTAGAATCGTTCTTATCCATAATGACAATCTCGTCCGTCTTTCCGAAAGTGCTCCAGTACTCCACGTCCACAGGCACATCGTCCATATCCACCTCGGTATTATATCCTCCTTCATAGACAGGGTATAGGTGTAAATCATGCCTGCCTTCCAGATATGGTAGTCAGGGAACTCATAAGTGAAGTCCTTTCCGTCGATATTGACTGTCACATTCTCGCCCAGAGCACTCTCCACGGCAGAAGAATGGCTTCCACCGTCACCGGATTACTGTCATCGAGCATAAATCCGCCCCCGGCCCTGTACGTTCCTACCGTCCCTGCCGGTACAACCTCACCGGTAGAGGCGTTCAGCGTCCCCTGCAAATGGACTCCTCCGAACGACACGGCCGAAACAAGGCCCTCACCGCTGTAGTCCTTCCTCTGCACCTTGATCCGCACCAGAGTCAGCGCATGATTCATCGCCAGAGAAACGTCCGGGGAGACTTCGGATGCCTTTCCGCTTCCATACAGCCAGTCATCCTGTCCGTCAACTGATAAGGGGATACTTTCGGAAGAAGTCACCTCCTTGGAAAAGGGATAATATGCCGTCACATCCATGTTGCCCGACACCTCTATCTTCGGATCAGCCTGCCACACCTTCCCGTCGTAGACAAAGGACACGTTTCTGTTTTCCTCTCCGGCGAACACGCCGATATTGTCTCCCTGTTTAAAAGTCTCGATAATTCCCCTTAACTCCTGCATGCCAGACAACGAGGGAGAGATAGACAGGTAGACCTTTTCCGCCCCGTCCGTATCCAATCCATCACCTTCCGATACCGGTGGTTCCGGTGTGTCCGGCGGTAATACTTCCTCTTTCTGACAGGATACCAAAGCAAGAGCCAAAACCATAACTGTTTTAAAAAATGTTTTCATTCGCATATAAATCAAATATTTAATTATTGTTATTTTTACCGCTTATGTGTTAATAGTTTTATAACATAAAACTCCTTTAACAACAATACAAATGTACTATTTTTTTCTCACTCTACAAAGTATTTAATCAATTATTTATCAGCTGTTTACAATATTGCATACAATAACTTCACTATAAGAATCAAGATATAGAATTTATATATTACACGAATTTTCTTCAATTCAGGTGTCCAAAATTTTGGACACTTTAACACTTATATTTGCCGGAACTAACAAATTTATTATGACATAATCATGAAAACAAGAGTAATCCTGCCTATACTAATCCTTGCAGCAGCCGGACAGGCGCACGCCCAACGGCACTATACGGGCATAGAAGGCATAGAGGTAAACGGGGGCAGCAGCATCTTCCACGGTACCGCACCCTGCTTCAGTGTGGAGTACTCCAAATACAGGAGCAGGCGGTCATTCTGGAAGGTCGGAATGAACTATCTCGAAAAGAAGTATGATCGTGAAGAAGAAAACCAGAATGCGGACAACATCTATCTGGACGCATCCTATAACCGCACAGTAGCCACCAACCGCACGTCACTTTTCCTGAACCTTGGACTGGGTGCGCTTGCCGGGACGGAAATCTACAAGCAGGAGAAGAAACAGTACGATTTCATTGCAGGTGGAAAGCTGGAAGCAGAAGTTGAGTTATTCGTGGCGAGTCGTACCGCAGTTGTCGGTCACATCTCACAGTTATGGTCACCCCTGTCCGACATCAGGAAATGGGACACCACCTGGCAGATAGGAATTAAATATCTAATATATTAAGAAAAATGAACGATACAACAGCACTCATAGGCTTGTACAAAACCGTGGCGGGTTATCTCATAGGTGCCGGATTCATATTTGCAGGATTAGGAGTCATCAAGAAGGCGATATCCAACCCTGACAGGATGCGTGAAGGCATCACGACATATATAGTCGCCCTTATAGTCTACATCCTGATATGGAGCTTAATCTGACCGCCCTGCTGATCCGTATCTGCCGATGGTATCTGAGCAGACATTTTTCCGAAAGTAACACGGCTTCAGAGCCGCTTCATGCCGAAGAACCCCCGACAGGCATATTTCAGCCACCGGTACTTACGATAGTATTCCGTGAAGGGCAGACAGAAGAAGAGGCAATTAAATCAATTGCAGACATATACATGAACAGAAACGCATATCCCCCCCCAACGGGTCCAGCTTCCCATCAGGAACGGGAATATTTAAAATACAACAATATCAAATTTGAAAAACTGAAAAAAATAACATTATGAAGCAACTAAAGAAAACCGCATTAATGTCCGCAGCGGCAATGCTTTGCACCAAGGCAATGTCGCAGGGTATCAAAGTAAGCTCACTGTCAGATCTGGAGTCAAAGGCCCAGGAAGGTACAGATTCAGTCGTAAACATTTCCAAATACGGAATAGGAGGTGTATTTGCCGTGGCCTGATCTTCGTGATATACTCCATAGCCACGAACCAGCCTCATGCGAAAGAATACGGAATCGGGTGGGTTGTAGCATTCATCTTTTATCTTGTGGCGACACTGGCAATCTAGTCATGAAACCCATCAGAAGAATAAACAAGCCCATCAAGTTTTGGGGGCTGACATCAATGCAGGCCGGATTATACATGTTATGCTGCGCAAGCATCATCATCTTTACCGTATTTCTGGGTGTACATCCGGTACTGATCGGATGCGCCGCAGTCGGCATGGTACTGTTTACCAAGGTAGCATTCCAGAAATTCATAGCGGAACACAAGGCCGGTAATCCGGACTATCTGACAGGGCTGAACATACGCAGTCTTACCCCCAAGGAAATTACCGACAAGTATCAAACTTTTAAACTAATTATACGGAAATGATCGGGATATATCTTATATCTGCCGCAGGTTTGTGCTGCCTCGTTCTGCTGGTCGCATATCTGTACATGCGTCCCAACGAGATAGAACTGCATGACAAGTCCGTCGATCTGGCTTCAGTCCTTCCAATCCAGACAATCACGGATGACATGATAGTCAATGGCAATGGCGATATCACGGTGGGATATCACATGCTTCTGCCAGAAGTATTCAGCTTATCCGAGAGCAAGGCGGCAACGATACACAAGCAATTACAGGCCATGTGTAAGGAACTTCCGTCCGGAACGGTCATACACCAGCAGTCATTCATCTATACAGGAAAATACCATGATGAAAGCTATTCCAGCAATTCCCTGACTGTTGAGAATCAGAAATATTTCAATGACAAGGAGATACTGAACAACTATGTGAATATATACTTCTCGTTTCAAGACAAACCATCGCGCGTCCGCCGGAGCAGTACGGCAAACTCACTGATCAGGAAGATGAACTATCCTTTCAAGCGCCCGTACAAAAATTACGAAAGACGATTCGAGAGTCTTGAACCCGTGATAATGAACATAGAAAATGCGCTATCGAGCATACAGGATTTCGAGATCAGGCGTATGAACAGCAAGGAACTGAACAACGCAGTGTACGACTATCTTAACCAGTCTTACGAGCGTCCGGTTAAGGATGCTTCCGAGGAAAGGATCAATCCAATAGCGGTGACCAACCACGATGAAGTAAAGATCGGTGAACAATACATAGCCGTACTGTCGCTTACGCAGGAGGGAGACAGTATCAGGGAAATGTGCCGTCCGGCAGTTCCCAAGATGCAAAGCGGAGTAGAAATGCCGGAACGGATCACAAGCATGTGTTCAATGTGCTACCCGGTAGGTCTGGGCCTGCCATTTGACCACGTAACAAACTGCATTATAGAAGTACTTGATGCCGACCAGACAAAGGCCGTCATCGCCAGCGAGCGGAGAAGTCTGAACATCATTGCGCCATTTTACACGGAAGCGGCGGAAGTACAGAACGAGCAGCAGAGATTTGAGGAAGAGATAACCAAGAACGAATGGCAAACGACCTATACCTCTTTCAACATCATCATAAAGGATTCTGATCCCAAAAGCCTCATGCGCAAGGTATCAATGGGCCAGCAGGCATTTTCCGCCATATCCCAGAGCAGCTGTTATGTAGAGAACGCGGAAACCCTCAACCTGTTTTTTACGAATGTTCCCGGCAATGCCCACACGAATTACCGTGGATTCATCAACATATCCCAGCTTGCCCTGTGCTACCTTCAAAAAGAGAGTACGTATATATCCTCTCCGGACGGCCATCTTTACAGTGACCGTTTCGGCAACCCGGTAAGGATAAACCTTTGGGACAATCCGAACATGAACAACCGAAACAAAGTTGTCATCGGTCCGTCCGGTTCCGGAAAGTCCTTCTGGCTTAACAACTACATATACCAGTCTTACATTCGGAAAAATGACATCATGATCATCGACATCGGCGGATCGTTCCATTCGATGGTAGAACTCAACAGGGGCAAATACTTTGATTCAAGAAACAAGAAACTGTTTGCCTTCAATCCTTTTCTTTGCGAGAAAGACAAGACCGGGAGATACATTTACATAGACCACACGGACGAGGAGTCCACGGAAGACCAGATCCAGCGGGTGAAGTCTATTCTTTCATGGATCTGGAAACAGAACGGTGACATGTCTCCGGCAGAAGGAGCCATATTATCCAAATCCATCAAGGGATTTTATGAGTATGTTAATAACTCTTCCGTAAACAACTCCCAAAACAGGATATTTCCCAACATGATAGAATACAGCAAATACCTGAAGGATGTCTTTTCCAGGCAAATGACAGAATATGAAAAGAAGACCTTCTCCATAGAGGAACTCCTGCTTCTGATGGAGCCCTATACTACCGGTGAACTTTCCTATCTGTTGAACGCCAAAGAAAACATCGACATCGTAAACGACCGTCTGATAGCCTTTGATATGGAGGAAGCCCAGAAGCAGGAATATTTTCCGCTCATAGTTCTGATTACCCTTCAAATGATTGCGGACAAGATCAGGATGCGTGAAGGTGTCGGCAAAGAACTGATCATTGACGAAGCTCTGAATTTTCTTTCGGAGCCCAAGTTCGGTGACTTCATAGGCTACCTGTACCGTACCTGCCGAAAAAAGGAGGGAGCCGTCATGATAGCCGCACAGAACGTAAATTTCATCAAGAGCAGTCCTCCCCATATCAAGGATTCCATACTGATCAACTGTGACACGAAGATCATACTTGACCACTCGCAATACAGGGAAAATCTGCCGGACATAAAGAACACCCTATCAATCACAGATCAAGAAATAGATCTTATAGAATCCATCCAGACCAGACAAATGCCCGGAGGAGAGAAGAAATGGACCGAGTTCTTCATTAAGTTGGGTAATGAGAGCCATGTCTTTCGAAACGAGGTGTCACCGTTTACGGGCACCGCCTTTGACTCAAGGGAGAAGACGCGGGTACGTCTGAAGGAGCTGTTCGAAGAGACAGGCAGCACGTATACGGCCATAAATCGTTTATTACAGGAACGCAAAAAACATTATACATAATGGAAGAAGCAATAAACGGACTTACAGAGTTGAGCAGTTGGAGCAGTGAATTTAACACGGCCGTCAACGGAACGGGAGGATACATAGCTTCAGCAATCCTTGCCGTAGGGCTTGTATATACCATCTGGGCAATAGCAATGAGAAAGGACAACGCAAAGACTTATGCAATAGCGTGGCTCATTTGCCTGATTTTTACAATAATATTCATCTTATAACCTTTTAAACGTAGCACAATGAAAAAAATATTGTACTTATTTCTATTAGTTGCAGGTTTGAGCAGCACACCTCAGAACACCCATGCCCAATGGATAGTCAACGATCCGGCTCATATGAGCATGAACCTTGCCCAATGGGGAGCAAACGCATCGGCCTGGGTAGAGCAGATCAACTCAATGCTCGAAGCAGCCCGTATACGTGAAGGATTGCAGAGCATAGCGGAGCTGAAACAACTGGAATCCCTTGTAGAGCTCGCCGGTCTGATAGATGATGTTGCCTGCCTCAGTTCTGACTACAACTTCTACATCAACTTAGGCAGCAATTACCATTGCCTTAAATTTCTGAATTTTCAATCTGTGATGGTCAACCTGAATATCAGCACAGATCTGCTCTTCAAGGTAACAACCATATCGAATCTTTTTTCCATGAACAGTGAGGGACGACTGGCATTCATATCACAGGTACGGGAATCGCTAGAACAGTCAATGAAAGACATGAAAAAATTCAATGAGACAGTACGAAGCCGAGTTATAGGGGATGCGATGAAACACCACACCAAAAAGACCTATTTCTCAGGTAAACTTGCAGCTTATAACAGATATAAATTATTATAAATATGGAAGATGCATTTTTATGGGGGCTTCAAATAGATGACTCCCTGACACAGGAACTGATATCAAAAATAAGTGTGATAGCCGCCGGTATCGGCATCATATGTTTCGTATGCAATTTGGCGTACAATTATCTCAGCCACGGAACCAGCCAGCTGTTGAACCCGAACGAGGATAAGTTTCCGGACTTATACGAGATAGCCCGCTGCCTTGCATTGTTTTTCTGTTTGAGCCTGTATTCTCCTATAGCCAAAACCATTGTGGGAACCCTAGATGTGATCAACGAAGCCACCTCCATGACTTCAGACCGTGCCCAGGAGTTTGCGGAATACATGACTACAATGTCAACCGAGCAGGGAGAAATGCTGACAGACTACCAGAAGGAGGCATTGGAATACGGAGTGGATTCTAAGGCCGACAACAGTGAGGCCATGGATAAGGAGCTGGAGAACATGTCCCAGGACAATAAGATAGAAGGAAACGAAGGTTCGCTGAACAACCTGATTGAATTTCTCAACCCGGCAAACTGGGTGTCAGCGTGTCTTCATGCGGTAGTTGCACTTCTGGTGGGCATAATCCAAATCATTGTCCTTGGTCTCGGAATAGTAAGCATGAAGGTTCTGATAATACTCGGTCCTCTTGTCTTTGCTGTGAGCATATTGCCTGTATTCCAAAAGCAACTCGCCAACTGGTTCGGTACCGTATGTTCAGTGGGCATAGTCTTTACGGTGATCAACATATTGAACCAGATAATGTGGTACAGCCTGAAAGGCATATTCACCGCTGGGAGCGACAGTATAGACAGCGCCACTCGCCAATTGCAGTATCTCGGTCTGGACATTGCGATGATAGGAGCATATTGCAGCTGCTTCTGGCTGGCGAGCAAAATAGTCGGGCATAATGACGCTGGCAGATTAATATCCAAAACCGTTTCGGTGGTAACAAGCGCGGCAACCCTCATGCTTGTGGGAGGAGCGGCAGGTGCCAAAGTTGCCGGCAATATAAAGGCAGTAGCCAATACGGGTAAATCTTTAATTGACGAACAATGAAACTGACACAATTTAAAACCGTCGATCAGGCATTCAAGGTAACCGTAATATCTTGTCTCTGCTTCAGTCTTATATCAGGAATAGCTTTTGTAATCAGCATAGTCTATATCTATCAGAAAGCTGAAAGGGCATATGACCATGCTCTTGTAATAGATACCTCAGGTAAAGCATACGAAACGACTCCCGTGTTAGCATCAGACATGAGAGCCTTCGAATATGAGGATCATGTTAAGCGTTTTGTACGGTTGTGGTATGCATTCGATGAAAACAGCTATGAGGGCAACCTGAACGAGGCCCTGAACCTGATAGGAAACAAAGGCAAGGAACTTTTAAACGAGTACAAGGATGTTAACATGCTGAACTCCCTCATACAGAAAAACATCAGGTACGAGGTAAGCATACAGGCCATACACATAGACATGAGTACACTACCGGTAAGTGGGGAAATCATTTTCACCCAGACAGGACTCCGTTCACGCGGAGGACTTTCACGGGAAATTCATGCCTCGTTCACTCTCTATGACGTATCACGCTCGAGAGAAAATTCTCACGGAGCGAAGATAGATAAGTGGGATGTCAATTATTACAATTCATCAAAAGATCACGAAAAATGAAAGCAAATCTAAAAGATGTGTTTAAAGGGAAGAGCAAGTACATTCTCATTCTTCCGCTGATATTTATGCTGTTGTTCGGATTGGTTATGTATATGGACAAGAACAGTCCTGCAAAGGCTTCAGACAGTCACTCTTCGGTATATATGGAACCCCCAGTAGAAGATACCAAGGCCGTTCGCAACAAGGTTGCAGCCTATGAAATGGAAGACAAGCAGAATCGTCAGGATGAAGAAACAGAAAAAGATTCACAGTTCAAAGAATCCGATATATTTTTCTCAGCAGATGACAAAAGAGAGGAAGAGAGACAGAATGAGAAAAGAATCGCAAGGCTAAAAGAAGATCCTTACCAGCGTGCTGTAAGCCAGTACAACCTGAATAAGGAATTAAGCACACATGCCTTCGCATCCCGGATGACGGCACAGCTCAATGATCTGGAAGATCAGGAAGCCTCACGTGCTGAAAAGCTGAAGAAGGAAAGTCAGGATAATTATGATAAAAAGATGCAGGAGGTACAGGATTTCCAGAAGAAGATGTACGATACTTACATATCCAAGCAGTCCTCCCAGCCTGTCCCAGCAGAGAAGCCGCAGACAAATGAACCGGAACAGACAGAAGGAGAAGATTATGAGATGCCGTCCGCTCCGATCTACACATCGGATGGGAAGAGATTCAGAAGAGGACGGTTGAATATACCTGAAAAGAAGAATCTTATAAAGCTTCCGTTTACGGAAACCAGACTGTCGTCAATGGCGGTACAGTCAAGATGCGCCTTCGTGAGCCTATCTTCACCGGAGGTATTGAAATACCGGCCAATACGATTTTCTTCGGGACCGCCGAACTCGGCAGCAGCCGACTGAGAATTAAGGTCTCCAACATCAGATATGGAAGCTACATCGCTCCTGTCAATTACATCATCTATGACAGTGATGCCATAGAAGGTCTTAACTTGCCGTCCAGCCTGAAAGCCGAAGCCACCCAGCGCATCAAGCAGGGACTTGTACAGAATATTCAAATGCCCATATCCTCCATCGGAACTATGGCCAGTGAGGTAACCAGTGCTATCAGCGCAACCACCCAGATTGCCAAACAGGTAATAGGGCAAAGCCTGTCGCAGATAAAGGTTGAGCTTAAAGCCAACTACAATCTCTTCCTGAAGGAAGAAACCCAGGAAGACATGAAGAAGCGTGAAGCTGAAGATGCGGAGCTTGAAAAGCTTTACCAGCAAATGCTGCTCCAGAATAATGAACCGAAGAAAAAGAACTACTTAAAGAAAATATTTGATTCGCTATGACTCTGATACTTGACATATTACATTACATTTTTGTAGCCACAACTCTCTATACAGGATACAAACTGTACAGGAACTGTTCAGAAGGAATAAAGTTGAAGGAACAAAAAAACCTGCTATACGGATTTATATCATCCATATCCTGCATATGGATAATCAACATCATCACCGGCTTCATCATATAATTATTATGAAAACAAAGACCACAAACAAGACAAAAGGCATCCTTCTAAGAATGCTCATTATGCTCCTGCTTCCCCTTAACCTTGCGGCACAGGAGCAAAAAACCATAGGCTCCGAAACGATATACGTGACTTTTGACAAGACCAAGCACATCGTGCTTCCCAGCCAGATAAGCAACATCAGTTACGGGCGTGAGGACTTCATTGTTGCCGAAAGGGTTGAGAGTGTACCGAACATCGTCCGGATCACGGCCCAGGAGGAGAATTTTTCAGGCAATACGAACCTGAGTATCATCTGTGACGACGGCAGTGTCTACTCATATGACATACGTTATCTACCATCGGGTATGCTGGATACGGGAAACGTTATATATGCGACAGGGAGCAAACAGTCACGGCTATATGACGTGGCAGTCAACATGAGCAATACCACTCAAATGTTCTTTCCCAATGATATCATCTATTGTAGGCAGGGGAACGAAGAAACATTCGGTATTGAATACTACAACAACATGCTTACAGTCAGCACGACATTCGAAAGTTATCCGACCTCCAACCTCTTTGTCGTAGACAAGGAAAAAAACTGTTATGAGATAACTCTCCATAACGACACAGCCTCCAGTTACATCTATAACTTCGACGATGGCAGACGCTTTATTGCACATGTCGATGTAAATACGATCGAAATGGACAACCTGATAGGTCAGCTTCACGAGAAAAAGCGTAACATTTTCAGCGTCGGAACGATCAAGACAGATTCGAGATGTCACTTGCCAATCTATATGTATATGATGATTATATCTTTTTTGTCTTTGACATAAAGAATTTCTCTAACATAGATTACGATGTGGATTTTCTTCAATGCTACCTGCACGATGAAAAGAAGACCAAAAGGACTGTCCAACAAGACGTGCCCTATGATCCTGTTGACCAGAAGGATTTCACAAACAGCATAAAGGGCAAAAGCGAGAACAGGTTTGTTCTGGCTTTCAGAAAATTCACGATACCTGATGACAAGGTCTTCGTAATAGAAATGTTTGAGAAAAACGGCGGTCGCCACATGCAGCTTTCGATCGAGAATGAATATATACTTGGAGCAGAAAACCTTAAAAAACAATAGTAACATGAATGAAAAACAATATCTTGAAGAATACCAGTTCAGTAATGCCGGTCAATACCGTGCCATCATGCAGTCATTGGGCTATCAAACGGAATACAACAAAGGCTGTATTCTCTTCACACGTGATAAGGAACAGTTCCGCATCAGGATGGATGAAATCAAATCCCATGTAAGTACCGGCAAGGATGCGAAGGAGAGCCTCGAAAGGATCTGTAAGTATTTCGACAAGGAGAGAAGCTCCGATCCCGGACACATAGATGAACTTTCAAAGAAGGGAATTTCCATTGTGAACTGGGGTAACATCATGTCAGACGATAAGGACAGGTTTACAATAATAGACCATGAACTGAAAATATGCCATACAGGCAAGGAACTTTACGAATATGCCCTGCAGAACCGCTACCTGCTGGACGGTAAGGGCAGCAAGATGGAGGAACATACCATGTCCCATCTAATTTCGCACAACGGGAAACAGGGAAAGGTACGGTATACCGAAAATGGTATATCCATTTTCTACAAAAAGGAAAAACTGGAAATTCCCGACTCAATCTTTGGCAAAAAGCTCAGCGAAAAGCAGAAGCAGGATCTTTTGGACGGGAAAAGGATAGCTTTCAAGTACAAAAAGGGAAACATCTACCTGGAAATAGACCGGGAACTCAACTCAATTATCGTACTTTCGGAAAAAGAGCTTCACATACCACAGGAAATTGGAGGCTACAAACTGACTGACGCGGACAAATACCTGCTGACCAACGGCTATTCACTGGACAACAAGCTACTGCACAGCAAAGAAGGATATTTTCTGGCAGATATATCTTTTACCACAGACAGGTACGGCATAACCTTCGGAAACGTTCAAATGGTTCCGGATCAAAAGGCACAGGAGATGCAAAAGAAGCAAGAGCAGAACTATATCATCAGGGTATCCACCCCAATGCAAGTGAGTACTGCCATTTCCATGCTGGAAAGCAACGGCATCAATGCCCAGCTTGTCAAAGAAGAGCTTTCGACAGCACTTTCACAATCTGCCGGCACACTTTATTTTATGATTAGTGGAAACACAGTAACCGACTGGGAACCGGTTATCCATGAAAAAGAGTACAACATACCTATCAAAGACATTGAAGAACTCCCTGCCGGAGTAATTTCCGAAAAGGCCGGTGTTGCCGTTTCCATTGAAGCGGCCGACTTAAAGGATCAGTCAGTCGTTGACAGCTTGATCCTGTCTGCCCTCAAAAGCGGAAACTACAGTCAGCTGGACCAGTTGAGCCAAAAAGGATGTAAGCCGTCTTCAGATCTGATGCAACAGCTTAACAGCAGTTTTCCGGACAATTCAGTCATAGCTGTAAAAAAGATATTCAAGCTGGAGTCCAATCGCCCCTCAATGCCCGGAGAAATAAAAGCATCCCCTTCAGTTTCAAGAAAGTCTGAAATGGTGCGTCCCATAAGCCAAACAGTTAACAGAGTATTCTCGGATTTATAAAATCACAGCAACATGTACAAAATAAAAGTAGATGCAATCGGCATCGTTTTTTGGCTAATAGCCATAGAATTTTTAGGTCTTATATTTTTCATAATGCGCATATGTTTACGATAGAAGAAGAAATACAGCGTATAGAATCGGGAGAAATAGATTTTCTCGAATTTGTGCTTGATCAGGAAAGCCTTGCGGAAGAATATCTGCAAGATGTATTAAGTAAGGGTATTACGCCCACTGCGCAAAATGCGGAGGATTGGCTGAAAAAATATGAAAATGAAAACTTATACCAGTAACCATGACCATCATACCGGAAAAGGATCTACAAAAATTTGCGGATCTTATGATTCAAAAGATTGAAGAGATAAAGGAAGATCCCCAGAAGACCTGGTTTTCCCCCTACGGCAACGGTCTTCCCCAAAACCTGAATAAAAGGATCTATCACGGAATAAATTCATTTATTCTGGACCTCCTGTGTGATATAAACCAATACAGGACTCCTATTTTCATGACCTATATTCAGGCGAAACAGGAGCAACTGAACGTCAAGAAAGGGGAAATTTCCTTTCCTGTCGTTTACTGGAATTTCACTTATAAAGATGAAAACGGGAAAAAGATTAGTAAAGAAGACTTCGAGCAACTTTCACCTTCAGACAAGAAAAAGTGCCGTACCATTCCTTATGCCAGAGTATATCCTGTGTTCAACATAGATCAGACAAACATGCCCGAAGCATTTCCGGAAAAATACAAGGCTATATTAGATCAATTCAAGGCGCCCGAACTGAAAGACGAGAAAGGTATGCTTTCCTGTCCCCAGTTAGACCAAATGCTTTCGGATCAGTCCTGGTTATGTCCGATTTTTACAGAACTATCCGATAATGCATACTACAGTCCCTCCCGAGATGAAATCCATATTCCAAAGAAAGGGCAGTTCTATACCGGTGAAGACTTTTACAATGCCCTGCTGCACGAGATGGGGCATTCCACAGGACATTCCGAGCGATTGAACAGAGAAGGAGGAACACAATTCGGAGACGAAAAATACGGTCGTGAAGAACTTGTAGCAGAAATGACAGCAGCCGTAATCTGCAAGACACTCGGACTCCCTTCCCGTCTTCAGGAGGATAATGCAGCTTATCTGAAAAATTGGCTTGGCGCGATAAAGGAAAAGCCCATGTTTCTTTTCTCTGTCCTTTCAGATGTTGGAAAAGCCAGCGGCATGATCCTGGAAGAAGTAAAGAAAGTGAATCTCCAGCAGGATATTACGAAGAATGAAGTACCTGAATGCCATCTTCCGAAAGTAGAAGCAACAGAAGAATCTATCAAACAGGAAGAAAAGAAAGATCGTTCCCTCAATCTTCACCCAGAGGGAATGACTTCCAAACCAATACAATTAACGTTTAATTTTTAAATATATGTTATCAGGACAAATCATAGGATATCTCGGAAGTGACGCAAGAACGACAACCAAAGGTTGCGCGTTCAACGTATCCACAAAACAGAGAATAGGGAATGAAGAAACGACGCTTTGGATTAGCTGTTACCTGAACTACAACAGCAGAATCATAGACTATCTGAAGACGGGAACGCTGGTGTACGTGACAGGAGAACTGACAATCAGCACATATGACAAAGGAGAGGGTGAAATCATACCTTCTGTCTGCGTATCCGTAAACAAAATAGAGCTACTATCCTCAAAGCCGATAAATAAATGAACAAAAGAGAGTTAGCATATATTGGGATTCTGATGTCCGTCATTTTGGCTTTATTGGCAACAGCGGAATACTGTTTATGCAACGGTATGCTGATTCCCGGTGAAAAAGCGATGATTTACGTCGAGAAACTCATCAACAAGGCGACAGAAATCCGTATACTCTACGTATTGATAATACCCCTCACCGGTGCAATATTCCCATCCATAAAGGCTACGGATGAAAGCCCGTTTCTGATTGTTACGATTTTCGTAACAGGGTGCATGATAATTGCAGGATATACCGGTGTAGCATGGTATAATCTCTATATAATGCCGTCGGTATTTGTCGTGTATACAATAACCTCAGTAAGGCTAAGCTGCATATTCATCGGAAGAAGCATCAAAAATGAGCAATCCATATTCGGGTTATCACATGAAAGCTCAGAGTTTTTCTTTGAATTTCAGGATTCTGAAAACAAGACACTCCGCATTCACAAACCGCAGCAAAACATTTATATTGACGGGGGACCTGGTTCCGGTAAATCGGAGACATGGATAAAAGGATTCATATTTCAGTGCGCCAAGAGAAATTACGCAGGTTCATATATGACTGGGAAGGTGATCCTAAAAAAACAAACTCTCCCATTCTCTCACGTGTCGCATACGGCAGTATAGAACATTTCAAGAAAAAGAAAAGACCTGTACCAGAGTTTGCCTTTATCAATTTCGTTGACATGTCCCGGACTGTCAGGGTAAACGTACTTTCGGAAAAATACATACCAAAGGACAATGAAGCCCTGTTCATACGCAATATCTCCACCACCCTGATGAAGAACCTGGAATCGAGCTGGAAAGAAAAAACGGACTTCTGGCCAACAATGCCATCAACTACGTGTATTCGATCGCATACAAATGCTATAAAGACAGAAAGGAAGGTATCGGCACTTTGGCACACGTCATCGCCTTTGCGCTATCGGACAGTGACCTTGTCTTCAGGTGGCTGTCAGAAGATCCGGAAATAGCCTTGAACATGTCCTCCATGCTGACCGCATGGAAGCTTGGCGCACAGCAACAGACGGCCGGAGTCGTATCTTCCGCACAGACACCTCTTGTCCTGCTGAACAACAAATACATTTTCTGGGTACTCTCGCCTACTCCTGAGGAGGAATTTTCCCTTGACATTACGAATCCCACACATCCCACTCTACTTTGCATAGGAAACTCCCCCAGCAACAAGGAAGCCGTTTCCCCTCCAATTTCCTGCATCGCCAGTGTGATCATGTCTCAAATGAATAATCCGGGTAAGGTTAAAAGCGTATTCATGGTTGATGAATTTCCAACCATCGTATTACAGGGAATAGACACATTCATCGGAACGGCGAGAAAGCACTACGTATCAACCATACTGGCAGTGCAGGACTTCAACCAGGCGATCCGTGATTACGGGGAAAAAAGCGCCAACATCCTTAAGTCTTCCTGCGGAAATCAGGCTTACGGAATGACCGGAAACGACAAAACCGCCAGGGACATTGAAAGTCTGTTAGGCGAAAAAAAGGAAGTCCACGAATCCATTTCCCATAATCAGGATTCAGGAACCGGCAGTAGAACCGAATCCCTACAAAAGGAGAAAGTCATTAAGGCAAGGGACATTGCAGGGCAACCAATCGGACATTTTACAGGGAAAATAGCCGGAGGAAAGCCCCCTTTTTTCTCGGCACAATTCAAGCAGAGCGAGTATGTTGAGAAGGAAATACCTGCATTTTCCAAGCCTGTCAAAATAGAAGGCAAGCCGGAACTGGAGAATGAGATTCTTGAAGAAATAGTCACACAGAATTATTTTAAGGTCATAAACACTGTTAATTCTGTTTTGAAGAGATATTGTCCGCAAAAGCAGTCGACAGAGGAAACAGAATAGAAAAATATATATCTTTGCACACAGGTGCGTAAAAAAAATTACTTATGAAAGTCGATTTTAACCAACTGAAAACAGAAATCTCACTGCCTGACTTCCTGCTGAAGCTGGGCTGGAAGTTCGCACCCGGTTCCACTCGAACCAGTCCCAAGATGACTGACGGGAACCAGACAATCGTCATCAAAAAGAACAGTTCCGGACAATACACATACTGGGATGTCCATAATGAGTCAATCCGAGGAAAGAGCATTATAGACATCATGCAACAGCATATTCAAGATGAAACCGGCAGAATACCCACACTTCGTGAAGCCGGTGAAGCACTCATAAACTACATTAAGAATAATGAGATCGTTATAGCAAAAGAAAGTGAGTATCATGTCGGAAATGTCGCTCTTGATGACAGTCAGCTACTCATGCTGTACCGACAGTTAAAACCCTACGACGGAAATTTCCTCTCCAGGCGCGGCATATCCGAAGAAACACTATCCTCCCCGACTTTCTCCAATGTGTTTTTTTCTCGCATGTATCAAAAAGAAGGCAACACTTATAACAATACCTGCATCAAACTCATAGATGAAAAAGGATTTCGTGGAATATCCCAACGCTCATACGGCAAGGACGGAAAGAGTTTCAAGGGAATACAGGGCAACAAGTTCCGTTCGATTGCCGTATCCAACTATACAAAAGGAAAAGCCATCGAGCACATCTATGTGGGTGAAAGCATGATAGACTGCGCTTCCCACTACCAGCTCAAGCACAAGCCGGAAGAAAAGCGCAATATTCTGTATGTCAGTACAGAGGGAAACATCACGGAAGGACAAATGGAACTGATAAAAATGCTGGCAGACAAGCAGCTGCAAGATGACAGCAGTCAAATAACCTACATTTTCGACAATGACGAGTGCGGCTACAAGTACGCAATCAAACTTGACAGCTACCTCCGAAACGGCACAATCCCGGAGTTGGAAAAGATGTCAGCAGAACAGCTACAGGAAAAGGCGAAGCAGCTTAACATTGATATGCCGTCTTGCAATGACTGGAACGAAGCCCTGCAAAACACCCTGAACACGGATAAAAAAAAAGAGAACAGCAATGAAATGCATATATAGAGAACCTGTTTTTTTGTAATGGTCATTTCTTTCCTGTGCACCGGATGCATGGCACAATCTCACGCCATAGACGACCTATATTATCAACCTATGACCAAGCAAGAGTTGATCTTTGATTCGCTTGTCAAAAGCAACAAGTACAAAGACATTTGTTCTGTCGATTCATTAATTGAGACGGAATACCGTTCTATTTCAGATTGGATGCTTTACAGGCTAAACAAGATTAAATATGTATATTTCATTTATTAATATCATATATAACACTTAATATTGCTTCTTTCAGTTTTTTATATTATCTTTGCATAATAAAAAGATAGTTATCATGTGGACTGAAAGAAGCAACAATGCAATCCTCAAAGACATAGGGTTGCGCATGAAAGAATACAGAATCCGGCAGGGTATGCAACAGAAGGAGCTGGCCGAAAGTGCCGGTGTCAGCCTTGACACTGTCGCACGGCTGGAGCAGGGTAAAAACATCTCCTTTGACAAGCTGCTTCGCATCATGAGGGTGCTGGATATGCTGGAGAACCTGGAAGAGTTCATACCGGAACCTCCCATTTCCCCCATGCTGATGAAGAAGCTGCTAGGAAAGAAGAAACAAAGAGTCAGAAACTAAAAGAAAAAGAAGTAAAAAATGACCTTGATTGTAGACGTTAAGTTATGGAGTGAGAATGTCGGTTCACTGATATGGAACGGGAAACTGGACATAGCAGCCTTCCAGTATGATTCAAAATTTCTCCGATCCAAATTGGATATATCACCTATCATGATGCCACTAAAAAAGAGCAGTGAAGAACGGGTATACCAATTCCCGTCGAACAGAAGTGCCTGTTTCGGAGGTCTGCCCGGATTGATAGCAGATTCCTTACCAGACAAGTTCGGTACACAAATCATTAATGAATGGTTTGCAACGCGCGGCTTACCGAATGAGCAGATCACCCCATTGGATCGCTTGTGCTATGTCGGCAAACGTGGAATGGGCGCACTTGAATTTGAGCCATGCAGGAATTTCAGTGAACTGGAGTCATCAACTATTATACATGTAGAGGAACTGACGAAACTTGCAGATAGTATTTTCAGTAATAGAAATTCCTTTCAAGAAAAGCTGATTCAGGAAAACAAAACCATCATAGAAATTCTCAAAGTGGGAACATCAGCCGGAGGGGCTAAGCCCAAGGCAATCATTGCCTACAACGACATGACAGGTGAGGTGCGTTCCGGTCAGGTGAAGGCTCCTGAAGGATTCACCTACTGGCTGCTGAAATTTGACGGGACAACCTATTCGGAACACGATAAAATCACCAATAATCCCAAAGGTATCGGTAATATCGAATACGCCTATTACCGAATGGCAAAAGATTCCGGTATTGAAATGATGGAGTCCCGTTTACTTACGGAAAACGATTACAGCCACTTTATGACGAAGCGTTTTGACCGTCTGGATAACGGGGAAAAGCTGCACGTACAGACACTAGCCGGCATAAGCCATTATGACCGCGACACACGGCATTCCTATGAGGAAGCCTTTGGCATCATGCGGAAAATGAAACTGGACTATCCACAAATGGAAGAACTCTACCGGCGGATGGTGTTCAACGTTGTGTCTCGGAACCATGACGACCACACCAAGAACTTCTCCTTCCTGATGGACAGACAAGGAAAATGGCAACTTGCTCCGGCATACGACCTGTGCTATTCCTATTCCCCTTCAGGAAAATGGACAAACAGACACCAAATGTCACTGAATGGCAAGCAGGAAAATTTTACATACCAAGACCTCATTGATGTAGCAAAAAATACGGGTATAAACAAACCCGATGCAATCATAGAGAAAACGGTTGAGACCGTATCGAGGTGGATGGATTACGCCAAGGACTGCGGTGTAAAGGAATCCCATGCCAGACAAATCAAAGAAAACCTGATACTGCTTTCAGGAGGCTTCAAAGCCCAGCCGGAACAAACCTTCACGGCACAAGAACTGGAACTTATCAGATGCATCGACAAGAAGGACTATACCACACTGTCCGCACTGAAAGAAAAAGGGTACAGCCTTTCTCCGAAAGTATTGGAACACATTGGCGGAGATAAAACCCTTCAAATAGCGGTACGGAAGATATTCGGACTGCCGGAGCAACATGAGAAAATAGAACTGGCTCACAGCAATGCCGCATCCCAGGGAATCGGAAAAGACAGAGAAATCCAATGAGTTTCAATAGGAAACTCAAAAACGGGTAGGCAACGGTCGCCGTGAAGCAGGGAGATGTGGAAGCAAGCTTGACATACTCCCATACCTAAAGTAATGGGATTCGGGCGTCATCGGCAGCAACCTGCATAGCGGGATTTATGCTGTTTCTTCCCGGAGGTACGAACATGTAAAGGTCAATTTTCTCAAAATGGCAGGTTCTTCAGGCAGCTCTTAATGGTCGCCATTGGGGATATTGTCAGGTCTTGTTCGGCTGTTATGCCTTTGATGTTAAGTTCTTGGATTTCTGAAAGCCTTACGTATCCAAACTCCCACTCAAAAATGTGACAATAGCCGAACAGCAGCCAGTCATCACCTTCCTGACTTGCTTCGGTTATAAGCCAGCAGGCTTCAGTAAAAGGAACGTAAAACTTTGCAATAACCTCTGCACTCGTGCTTTGTCCGTCTTTTGAATACAAAGGATTGGCGTTGAACTTCGCCAGCATGTCTTTAGAAACTGTTATCATATCTCTTGATATTTAATGAGTTAAACATCGGATTATTCTTCAGCTAGATTTAGACCTTTTTTTCAGAAAGTTTCCTTTCCCTGGTCTTTCGAATCCGCTGACTTTTTTTGAGAATCATTCCCCATCTGAGTTTGAGCCTTTTTTTACGGCTTATCTAGGTACGGCTAGTGGAATTAGAAAAGTTTTGAACGGTAAAAATGTTGGGACAGCGGCAAGCCGTCATCGTTATTTTTTTCAGGGCAAAGGCTGCAAGCCGGAACTCTTTCATTTCCACTACACCCTTATACCTTTGCCGTATAAAAAGAAAGGTTCTCTGATGGGGCAAAGGGCAAGAAAAAGGGAAGCAGGAGACCAGAGAAAGACAAGGGATAGGAATGGACAAGGAAAAAGGTGTGCAGCAGGTACACCGGAACAGACACAAGCTGTCTGTAACAAGGCGAAGATCCGTTTACGGTGCTTCGCTTCGGGTAGGCAATGCGGCTGTACCGGGCACGGATATTTCGTCAATGCGTGTATCAGGTGAGAGATTAAGGTTGTTAAGGCGTAACGCCTTAGCTCCGTATCGGAGCATGATGCGGATCGGGATATATGTGCCTTTCTTGCCCGGCTCTTTCCTGTCTGTAAGCCTGTGAGCAGACTGTATAGTACCGGATGGGGCAAGAATACAGCCGATACCTTAATGGGGTGGTGGGAGTAAGAGAACTGCGTGTACGCAAAACAATCCTCGAAAGGGCATAAAAAAGGGTGGCTGAAGCCACCTTTCTATTTGGATTCCGTTTTTTTCATTCTTTTCGCCTTCTTCTTCGATGGAGCCGGAATCTCCTCTTCCTCCCTCTCCGGTGTCGGATAAAACTCGACGGCTACCATGACAATGCGGTTACGCTTCTTGTCGGTTTCACTCTCTGTCCACTCTTCCGGTTTGAAGTATCCCTTTACAGTGAGGTGTTCACCCTTCCTGATTCTTTCAAACGAACCGGCTGCCTCGTTCTTGCGCCAGGCTTCGACTGGCAGGAAGGCTGATGTATAGGTGGTTTCTTCACCTTTCTTTTCCGGACGGCTTACCGTGATGGAGAAGCGTGCTACACTTGCTGTTTCAAAACTGCGGATCTGTGCGTCATTAGCAACGAAACCTGATACAACGAATGAATTTTCAATCTTTTTCATAATGTATGAATTTTAGAAGTTATTTATCATTTTTCGGTGCCACAATAAAGGAACAGGATATGTGGTAACCAGGAAAAAATGCACGAATACACTTTTATGTGAAGCAGAAAAAGGAAGATTCTTATATTTTTTATTGGGTAAGATGGCAGCAAATAATTAACCCCTGAATACACTTTTTATGCGTGCAGAAAAGGAAGATTCTGGAGTTAACAGGCAGGACCGTTATTTGCGAATCGTCCACTGACACTTTCGGAAAAAAGTGGAAACTGTTCCTATAACTTTGCACAGGAAATATGATTTGACTTCGCCGGAAATTCATCTGAAAAAGTTTTTCATTCGTACAGGTTACGGAATGATGCACTCACGGTTTGGGCTGTCAAGCAAGTGTTCTTCCCCCAATAGCCGTGTCTGACTCGGACATGGTGAAGAAACATACATCGGCCGACTGTCGAAAGCCGCAAGAACAGGTCTGCCTGTACCGGCTAAAGGAAAAAAGGGTGTATCACGTAAAGGGACACTCAGGAAGAATAACCGTGAAACCGGAGCGGTAACCTACCTGTGGCAGCCGTCAGAGACGACATCGGAGGAAGAGGAGAAAAAGGCGTTCGCTACACGCCGAAAAGGAAGAAAAAACAAAACGGAAAGACTTCAGCCACACAGAAAAGATACCCTTTCGAAAATCCGTACTCTCCCACACTGCCTGAAGATACCGTTTCCATTAAGCTCATATCAATCAGAATCCATGGGAGGCTGCCAGACAGCCTCCCACGATTTTTCAGAAAACATTCAGTACCCTCATCGTTCTATTCCTCATGGCTTTACGGCAGGTATAGGATGTTCCTCCCGTTGTCGTGCCGTCCCAGTAAGCCACAAGGAAGCTGCTGTTCTCCAGCATAAAGTCATTTCTTGCCAGGTAGCATCCGTCATAATAGGATTCAGAAAGGAGAACAACAGAATCCGCTTGACCCAAAATCGCCTCGTATTCCTTTTTCTTCGGCATGGGATACTTGCTGTCCTGGTTCCTGAAAGGTACGACAACAATCAAGACGACATCGGGATGCGTCCTTTTGAACTCCAGTACGGCACGGGCGGCAAGTATATCAAATCCAACAGCTCCACCTGTATAGAAAAAGCGGTATCCTGTTTCGTAGAGAGTATGGAAAATGACACTAAGGCCATCCGCTATTTCCTTTTCCTTGCCTGAAATCCGTCTGTGTCCGCTGAAAGACACGGAGTGTTTGCGCAACCACTGACGGCACGCCTTACGGCATATCTGCCGGGATATGCCCTGGGTGGTGTACTCCATGCCGTTTACCGCCACAAACTTGTAGCGGTAGGCGGTCGTGTCACCGAAAAGGCTTTCACCGGCCTTTTCGAATGACTCATTCCCGAGATTAAATTCTTCCTTCATCTGCATAGCTGTAATAGTTTTTTTGGTTACTATCAGGTGATCAAGTAACTGAATGTCCATGAGTGCCGCTTCCTCCTTTATCTGTCTGGTGAGTCTGTCGTCCTCGTTGCTGGGTTTCTGGTTGCCAGAAGGGTGGTTGTGGCAAAGGATGAATGAGGTAGCCTTTGACAGCAACGCTTCCCTTATTACAAGACGGATATCCACAGCCGTCGACGTATAACCTCCGCTGGAGATGCGCAACTTTCGAATAATCCGTGAAGACTGGTTCAGAAAGATAGCCCAGCACTCTTCATTGGATATGTCATCAAGTACAGGCTGCATTTCCCTGTATACCTTTTCACTGCTGTTCAGCTGATTGCTTTCAGCCCTACCCAGGCGCAAACGCTTGTAAAGCTCTATGGCAGCGAGTACCAGTTTCTTGCGTGCTGGTGTCATTCTGTTGAGAATATTGTCGAGGTCGGGAGTTTCACCGTACACGGCTTCCCTTTCTCTAACCTTATATACCATATGCTCGCTGTTGGTAAGAATATATACGAGTTCCTCATTGTTCATCGTCCTGTAATCTCCGTTTACTTCAAAGATGTTCATGGATGAGTGGTTTTTAAAATGGTTTATAAATCGTTTTCCCTAGAAAGAATCCCCCAATAACTTCCGCTCCTGCCTTTTCAAGGCGCAAGGCGAAACGTGCGTAGGAATACCCCAAAGTCAGGATATCGTCAAAAAGAAGAACCTTTCTTCCCTTGAAAAAGGCCGTGTCAAGCTCAATGCGCTGCGTGCTCTCGATGTATCTGCCTGCGGAAAGGTGAACGGCCTGCCGTTCACCGATTACCTTGACATGCTCGTAGCCGTTCAACATTCCGACCTGCCTGCACACGGATTCGGAAAAATCCTTGTAGCGTACCTCGTTTTTCTGTTGCGAAGATGCCGGAACACACAAGAAGACTATTTCATACGGATGAACCTTGAAATGCTTGCGAACGGCTCGCACGGTCAGCTCTGAAACTTCTCTCCCGGCTTTACCGTCCTTGAATGACCACACAAGACGGCGGACCGCCCACTGCCTTTGGGTTGCATCACGGTATCTCATCGGCAAATAGTCGAAAAAAGAGAACATGGGCTTCCTCCACTGCCTGTCTAAACCTGAATATCTCCCTTGTGTTAACATACCTGCTCCTTTCTGTAATTTATGCTTTGGCAAGATTCACAGACCTTTTCTGGACTTTCCGCCCGTGTCTCTTTCCTTTGTCCTGACTTTTTTTATTGTGTTCTGCCTCGACTGAGTTCACGAGCCTTTTTTGTTCGGCAGCGAAAGGTGGCCGTCCTTCAGACAAGAAAAGTTTTGAACGAAAAAAATGTCGGGGAGCCTGCCGACATCGGTATTTTTTTCAGGACAAAGGCATCGCCGGAACTTTTACGGTCTGGAGAACGGGCTTAACTTTGCCGAAACCAAAAAAGACGTGCACTTGGTCAGGGCAGGAGGAACAGGGAGGAAGGACAAAACAGGGAAAGCGGCACGGACGGAAACAGGTAAAAGAAAAAGCTTTGTGCGTTAGGGATTGCAGAGAAAAGCCCGCCCCGAAAGGGGAACGCCCTTTTAATCAATGGAATGGGAAAAAGACCAACTCCCACCGTTAAAGAGACGGGAGTATGCCCAAAAAAGAAAACGAAGCTTCAGCAAAGAGAGAATACGGATTCCAGACCGGCTTCAGGAATATAGGAGGAAAGAAAAACGTTTATCAACGATTCCAGACCGGAAAACAGCACAAACGACATGCCGCCTGCTGACTGAAGACGGAACGCCGTAAAGTCAGAGGAGGAAGCCAAGGCATATTCCTCCATCCAGACGGAATTTGCTGACTTGTTCATCCTTGACACAAAACGTACAACTGTTATCGGGTTCCACCTTCGAGAGAAAGCATGACCTCTTCCCCGGAAGACTGGACACGGAACATTTTACCCAATCCTGAAGACAGGGTATAGCGGGAAAGGAAAAAAAGAGCTTCCAAAGGATTACGGGCAGAATACAACAGGATCTTCTTGTCCTTCACTTTCGGAAAAATAAATGACAGAAGAAGTGGGCTGGAAGAAGAAAGAAGATATGAATGGTTACTGATCCCCTCTTCCAGAAGAGAAAACTGAAAGGGACTCCAGGTGACATGTACGGTGTCCGTATCACTGCCGCATTCGGCATAGCCGGAAATATTGTTGAAAACCAGACTCTCTTTGCCGGAAGCGTCATACTGGAAAAAGTTTACAATCTTGCTTGGGTTACTGATCCCGGACAGCAGATAGCCCTCGTTTCCCGAAGCACGGCGAGTCTTCTTCAAGGTATTTGACTCTGTTGCATCAATGTCAAAAAGATATGTAAGCAACTGTTCCCGGCTACAGGAGTAGTCAAACGATATTTCCGGCAGCTCGGAATTTGCTTGAACCTTTCTGGAAAGGAGGATGGCAAGCTGACAGGCAGAAAGTTCACGGAAATATCTGAGCTCAACGCACGATACTTTTCCCGGTTCAGGGGAATAAATGATGTATTCGCACTCGTTAATGTCAAAACGGAGCATGAAATCACCCATTTCAGAAGGCTGATAGTCATGCAGGACTTCACTGTATTTCATTTTCAATAAATTCTAATTAGTGCAAAGATATGCCACTTGACCGTTTCTTTTTCTTCTTGCCGGAAGAAAAGTTATCATCATTGACTTTTTTCTTCCTGCCGTCATAATCATCCAATACGTTACCCATTCCACTGACCATGTACAGAATATCCTTTTCCATCTCTGGAGAAGATGGATAATACCTTGTAACGAAATATACTGGATTATCAGGTAATGCAGTTTCCTTTGAAAAGTATCCCTGTATGTTGGAATAAGTAAGCCTGCGTGACAAGTCGGAACCGCTGAAAGAGACCGCATTGTCAACGTCCTTGAGTGAAAAGGAAAGTCCATAGATACCTTTGTTATTGGTATGCTCAACCACGTAAACATGATAGGTGGAGGAAAGTTTTTCCTTGAAGTCCTGATAGCTGGAAGTGGAATGGAGAGCCTGGAAGACGACATTGTACAGATAATGTTTCTGCTCGTCCGGCTGCATACGGCAATTGTCAAATTCCATCTGTCCCCACCGATACTTCTTGGGAAGCGCGGAGTCTTTGACGTAAAAACCCAGTTCCCTGATTCCATAGACGTAATGCGACACTCCCCTACTGCTCACCAGACGCATATAACAGCCGTGCTCCGACAACTGTTTCCGAAATTCCTGGACCGTTTTTGCCGTCTGGAACGCCTGATCCATCACCTGTAAAAGTTCGTCTTTATAAAGAGTGCTTAGAAAACCTCCTTCGGAAAGAAGATCCAGCACATCCTCATAGAGTTGATCGCCCAACAGTACTTTCCATTCTAAATTAGAAAGTGGTGCATGGCGTTCCGGAAGAGAGCAAAAGTTTTCCGACTCCCTCAATTTCACCAGAAGGGGTGTTTTGGCCGAGTAACTGCGCAAGCCCTTTCTCAATGCAGTATCAAAGTAATACTGCCTCTGTAGCTTTCACCCAAAGAGATCCGCTTGCGTTCCCTTCCGATCTCCAACGGTTGCAGCCCGTACTTCTGCTCCAGATTCCGCATAACAGCACATGACTTTGAATTGCTGAAACTGTCGGAAATCCTTTCTCCGAAAAAGTCAATACGGGTTGCCAGAATATGCACATGCCGGTTGTCCTTATCGGTGTTTTCGATGATGGAAAAGCAGGATTCACCATAACCCATTTCTATCATGTATTCCTTTGCCACCTGCATGAACTTGTCCGGAGAAAGCCTCTCCCCTGCCGGTGAACTGAGGACAAATTCTATGTATGGAAGCCTTACCCTGTCATTCATTCCTGCCACCAAAGACATATTTTTAAACAGTCTTTTCAATGGTTCTGAGGATGAATTATACAGTTCTACAGCCACACCATCAGCTACCTTCTTCATCTGATAGTTGATTTTATACTGTAATGTTTCAGAATTAAATGGTTCTAAAATTTCAGCAATCATTCCAGTTTATCCGTTATTATTTTTATTTGATGTAGCAAGTTTTCTATTGATTCAAGAGAAGATATAATATTCTCTTCAGTTGGGATCATATTAATATAATGTACCAACTGATTCAAATTGTTTCCAATTTTCTTCAGTTGAAATACCGTTTGTATATCGGTGTTTGAGCGTATGGTTTCTGACAGGACCGACTTTCTTACAAGCATGGAAAGAGGGATTCCCTCTGACTTTGCCTTTTCGCTCATTGTTTCTTTTTCCTCTTTGGTTACCCGTATCTTGATAACTTCAGTTCGGTTTATTCTCATTTCAATATTCAATTTTCGTGTATGTGAGCAAAGCGAATATCACCGGCAACCCGGTTGTCGCAAGGTAGATTTTGTACCCACAAAATCACACCTTGCATATGACAAAGATAGTAATAAAATATAAGATTGAAAACAAAAAGGATTTTACCTTCGGAAAAAGCGTCCCCAAAAGCCTGAATGATTATGTCGGAATAGAATGGATAAGCTGAGATACACGTATCAAATGATATTTTGTTACATGTTTATCTGTATCAGAATAGACAATGTAACTTGTATCATAATAAACTTCACATAACAAGATCCTATCAATATATCTAAATAAATAGATTTCGTACTATATTGATGTAGATATAAATAATTATATTTATTTATGTCATTATTTCTAAATGTCGGAATAAATATATGTATATATTTTATAAGATATTTATATAATAATATACATCATAATATCACATATTATTTATATCTATATATGTTACATTGTTTATTTGTTACTTTGTAACATTGTAACAATATAAATAAATAACTAAATATCGTTATTTATTAGTTGTGTTATAATTTATGTTAATTATTTACGTATAAATAATGTTTGTAAGAGAAATATTAATATGTTTGTTATGCCAAACAAAAAACATAGAATCATGGGAAAAATATTACCGGGAATTTTTGTAGCATTCGAAAACCCCAAAGGAGGGGTGGGAAAGTCAACCTTAACAGCCCTGTTTGCCGGATACATCCATTCTACGGCAAAGGAAACAGGACTTTCAATCGGCGTTGTGGATATTGATGACGCACAGAATACGATCGGAAAAATGCGTGTATACGATGCAGCGCAACAGGAAAATCTGGACGAGGAGTATCAGGTGATGAACATATCTTCCTCTGAGTTCATCGAGAACATGGACTTCCTGAAGGAGAACTTCGACATCATCCTGGTTGACTTTCCGGGTAACCTGAAGCAGCCGGGGGTTGTGGAAACCCTGATGATGATGGACGTGCTTATCATTCCCTTTGAGCCTTCCAAAATTGAAATCATGCATACGTTATCCTTCTACAACTACTACAAGGAAAGCATCATGTCAAAACGGGAAGAACTGGGATACAAGACTACAGTAAGAGGTCTGCCGAACAGGGTAGTGGCAAACCTGATTGAATACAAGGAACTGATCGCAAATCAGGATGAATTGCCCTTCAAGCTGCTAAAAAACCACATCAAAGAATCACGTGTCAGCTTCCAGCGTAACCTATCAACCTTATAAGCTCATACGACCGCGTCTGCGACGGGTTTGGCGAGGAAATGATACAACTTATCACAGAACATATAAAAAGCTAAAATATGACAGGAAAATCAGCAATTAACGGACTTCTTGCGGCAGCCAAGCAAGAGTCGGAGAAAATACAGAGTGTAAAGTCAGTTGCGGAAATCCCGAACCAACCTGCCAAACCGGAACCGGAAGCAGAACCTGTGCCCGTTATGGCCAAAGAAGAAGAGCCAGAAACGGTACAACCGTCAGGAGAAACAGTGCCTCTGGAACAGCTTCTGAAAAAATGGGAAGAAAAGGACAATGAAATCGTAAGGATTCCCCGTTCGGTGCATAAGGAGCTCAAACTTCTTTCTACTATGACAGGAACGCCCATCGGACACCTTGTAGCAAACTGCCTCGTGGCAATGATGAAGCAGCATGAGAAAGAAATAGTAGCTCTGAAAAAGAAATACATCAAAGGACTGTAAGGCAGGATGCATATCTTTCATGTACATTTCATCTTTGAAAAGACAGACGAATACTACGGCAGCATTGCGGCCATATACCAGAACCGCACCAGACAGGAAATCGGTGTCGCCTACAATACTCTGCGAAACGTGAAGTGGAAGGAGATTAACGATATTATAGCGCAGGTTCGCGAATTGCGTAATCGTATCAATCACAATGAGCCGATATGCTTTGTAAACAGAAAATGCGATTTTTCTTATGTGAAGAGCATGTATGCGATAATCAGTGATTTTCTTACATGGATAGACCCTGAAATTATGCCTTCACTAAGAGAGGTTGATAAAGTATGCAAAATAATAGAAAAAGAAGAAAATAAACAAAAACAATGATTACGTAAAAGAAGTTATTTGTAGGGGGTATTACCTTAAAGTTACTTTTGTACAAAATGTTGGTGATACCCCAATATAGAAAATTAAAAGTTGAAGAGAATATATGAATCATTAGGTTATCTACCGAGGTGATATATTTGGGTGAAATGTGCAAGTAACCCCTACTTTAGAGTAACATTTGTAGTAAATGTTGGTGATACCCCAAAAAGAAATATTTTTTATTCATTTCGCGTTCGTTTTTCCGAAAGTATGTTGAGCGTAGTCGAAGGTATTGTTAGTTGGCCGCAATTGTAAACTATTGTTCCCCTTCTAGGGGAGGAAAGGGGGTATCATTTGTTTGAGAGCGCACAATAAACTTAGAGTATTAATACTTAGAGTTTAAATATTATTTTTTGTTTTTTATGAAGGTATTATCTTATGATATTGGTGGACACTTTTACACAGCTAAATAATTAACCTATCTCTTATTGTGCTGTTTTTCAGCATATAGGATCAAATGCGGTTCAAGAAAATAGGGTGGATGATTTTACACAGCTAATCGCAAAGGTGGACGATTTTACACAGCTAAATTGCCAAAGGTGGACGATTTTACACAGCTAAATTGCCAAAGGTGGACGATTTTACACAGCTAAATTGCCAAAGGTGGACGATTTTACACAGCTAAATTTGTGAATGAGTGTGAAAAGAGGACACTTTTACACAGCTAAGCAGGTTTATCCGACATTAATTAGGGTTGTCAATATTTTGGAATGCGTAATTTCTTCCTGATGGGTTAGTGCTACTACACCTAAAAAGTGGACATTTTTACACAGCTAAAAATATTGCAACCATTTTGGCAACCAAATAAATAATATTATATTTGCCCTAAAATAAAAAAATTAAGAAATATGCAAATCATCAGCTTAAGAGATTTCAGACTGAATCAAACCAAGTATTTAGAATTAGTAAAGAAGGGGGAAGATGTTATTTTAAAATCCCGTTCAGGCAGTTTTAAGATTCAGCCAATCGGCAAAAATGACATTATTGTCACGAAGAGCAAAGAATCAAAGAAGTCCAATCCGACTTATTAATATTTTAATATTACGAATCATGGATAAAGAACTTGATCGCGTACCAAAAATCTTGAGTGCAAATTATAACGCAGAACTCATTCAACGGCTCTATGAGGTAGGGGGAGGGGTTGCTATGGATATAATAATCTTTCTCTGTGGAGAACACAGCCGTAACCTTTTTGGGGAAGTATGGTTTTCCATAGAAGATTTTTGCAAGAAAATGGGATACGAAAGAACTAAATTACAAAGGAAGCTCACACCCCAGCAGCTCCAAAATCTGTTTGGGAAACAACTTCCATTCTATGCACACGTCTCTGAAAACGGGAAGGAATACATCCACCCGATAGAAACCATTTTCGAGGCGGCTCTTTATAAACTGGGACGAGAAAATATTGCATACCGCACCATAAAGGATGGAAGGACTTCTTACAACTTTGTACAGATAATCAACAGGTTTGACATAGAAAGTGATTTTTCCACCAAAAAAGGAACAAAGCGGTTATACAACGTGCAGCTTAACCCGGTTTTAAGATACCAGGTGCAATCGTATTACAACCTGATAGAATCAAAGGACTACCGCATACTTCCAGACCGGAAAGGATACCGTCTTTTCTACTTAGAGCTATCAAAGATGATATGCCTCATAAAATTCAAGGCCGAACAACAAGCATCATCCACATACACCTTGACAGTCGATCAATTGGCTGTCATCTTTAATGTTGCAATAAAAGAAAATAAAGATAAAAAAAAGAAAGTCACTGCCATCCTCAATACCATTAACAACCATCTGGAGTATACAAAATTTGAATTTCAGTACATTAAGGGCGAGGGTGAACAATATGCTTATACGGTTCTGTTTACGTTCAATCAGGATACGCTAAATTACTTTAATGAACAGTATAAAGCGATCTTTATAAAAAGACTTGAATATCAGTTGTTCCTGCTTTATTTGCGTTGTTGTAGAAACATTTCACAGGAACAAATGCAGCAATTGGGAAACAGCTATGAGGAAACGGTGAAGAACGTAGAGCTATATTCAAGATACCTCTTATGGAAAGATTCACAAGAAAACAAGCTAGAAAAAGAGCAAACATACCGATGTGTATTCTTTGAAATTTTTGGCGAATATCCAGAAACATTCGGATTTAAAATACCGTATCAACCTGATCATTTAGCTGGGAATAAAGATAAATAAAGCGAGAGTCCATTATAAATTTTAAAGTTACATTCTCAAAAAATGACCATTTTTTTATTTTGGACAAATTTAGACAAATAGAAACGATAAAATCAAATTATTACACAATTTTAACACCTGTTAACCAACTGATTTTCCATGTTTATTTTCCTGATATACCTGTAAACTGTTGCTGTTGATATATTAATCTCTTTGGCTATTTCCATAGCAGATACCCCATTACTTAACAAAACGCTTATCATTCTATACCTTCTGAGATATTTTTTTGAAATACCATGCGGTCTTCCAATCTTTGAACCTCTTTTACGGGCAGCGGCCTGGCCTGCTTTCGTGCGTTCTGAATGGTTGGCAATTTCCATTTCAGCAAATAACCCTGCCATCTTGCAGAACATTTCCCCAACAGCAGTTGCAGTATTTATCGACTCTGTGATTGAGATGATAGAAACACCCTTTTCTTTGAAATTTGTTGAAATTTCCCAAATGTCTCTGGCATTCCTTCCAAGACGATCTATCTTCCAACATACTACCTCATCACCTTCACGAAGCATGGAAAGCATCTTCATAAAGTCCTGTCTATCCTTATAGTTTCTTCCGGATTTCCGATCAACAAAAATTTTCTCACATCCAAATTGTTGAAGTGATTGTATTTGCATATCAATATTCTGCTCAATTGTACTTACCCTCGCATATCCGATTCTCATTTTAATGCTATTATATCTTTATTCCTGTCTTAAACGTTTTTTCAACTTCAAAAATTATCATGCAAAAATAGTAAAAGTACATAAGATAACGATAACATTCTTAAAATGACAGATAAAAAAATGGTCATTTTTTGAGAATGTAAATATGAGAAAAAAAAAAGATTCTATTAGCGGCAATATTATTATTTGGTACAGCACTTCATTCTGCCGCACAATTCTATTCGGTACGTACAAATCTCGTAGCTGGCAAGTACTAATCTCAATGTTGAAGCATCGATGACGCTAAACAGGAAGTGGTCTTTGCATGTGCCTATACAATATAATCCATTTAAATTTTCAAACAATAGACAATTCCGTAACTTCTATGTATCACCTGGAGTTCGTTATTGGTTTCTTGAAAGTTATAACAGCACATTTGTAGGTGCCCATATTGCGGCAGCAGAGTACAGCATTGGCAATTTATTTGGAAATAAATACCGCTATGAAGGATCAGGAATAGGAGCCGGTGTATCAATCGGACATGCTTATACTCTCGGAAAAAGCTGGAATATAGAATGGGAAGTAGGAGTGGGTGCTGTCTGGTTGGACTATGACAAATATATATGCAAACGCTGTGGAGATCTAGTAGGCCACAGAAGAGAATGGAGAATACTGCCGACTCGAACAGCTCTTAATTTGGTATATCTTTTCTAAACAGAAAGACTATGAGAAAAGAAATAATATCTGCAACAGCACTCACGGCAATACTCCTGTTTTCATGTAATACCACTAAGGTAGACATCGCCCGGGTAAGAATTTCTCAGCCCGACATGATACAAAAAGATGATACAGCATCCCTTCAAATGCCACAACAAATCAAGTGGACTGATGAAAAAGGGTTGCAGCATATTGTTGTTCAGGCAGAAAAAGACAGTGTAACGGGAGAGGATATTACTACCGTACAATTATCTGAAGTAACAGTAACTGCTCGAAGCAAACAGATAGCCGAGCGTAATGGAAAAATCAATCTGGATTTTATCATTACAGTGCCTGCCTCTCTTATAAATAAGAAATGGCAGTTACAGTTAACACCGGCAGCATATATGCAGAAGGATTCTATCTTACTTGACAAAATTCTGCTTTCAGGAGCTGACTTCGCAAAAATGCAGAAGAAAGGATATGCACAATATCAAGCATTTATAGCATCAATCATCCCAGACAGCCTGTATCTTCAGGAACTTTTCGACGAGAAAGGATATAAAAAAGCTCTTGAAGAAATAGAGCAGGAATATTATCAGGCTTGGAGTGGGGAATTTCTTTTGCAGGATCAGTGGATTGACTGGAAAGAAAAGACGAATCTCAGGTATGCTTTCTTTAACCACAAGCTTGATCGTAACAAGCGCAAAATTGAAGGGACCAAAACCCCGCTATCCATGTTGCCTGCATACTGGCTGTACCGTGACATGGAAGTAGATTTTGTTCCAGAAAGGTATAAGTTATTCGTAGACGGGAACTATCAGATTAAACTCAAAAAAATAACGCCTGAAGATTCCGTAAAAATAGCAGACAAATACTTCAATTTCAAGCGCATGGCAGAGAACCAGAGAAAAAAGGAAATGGTCGGTGAGATGTATAACAAGTACGTAAGATTTCCTTACCAACCTGCAAGACTTGATACGGTCATCCGATCAGGTGACAAGTTCATATACTACTATGATCAGGAACTG
>ENA-OQIR01000109-OQIR01000109.1-human-gut-metagenome-genome-assembly--contig:-NODE-109-length-36347-cov-5.895141_pt1 | contig 36347 bp, 25 predicted proteins | sample MGYA00242580_ERZ504745 | MGnify/ENA primary metagenome ERZ504745 (study PRJEB26092, sample SAMD00036214) | human gut metagenome | host: Homo sapiens | study: EMG produced TPA metagenomics assembly of...
CTATTACCGGCCTGCCTAGAGATTTGATGGCGTACATGCCATATCTGACATGGTCACCCTCTGCGGTAAACTCGCCCTGTCCACAGTTGATATCCGGCGGAAGCACCTTAATACCCATATCACGACAGCTGTAAAGATACTGCGCCGCCTTGGCTGAATTGTCTATAACAGAAGTCATGAGCGCTGCCATAAATTCGACCGGATAGTAATTTTTGAGCCATGCAGTCTGAACACTGATTTTCGCATACGCGGCTGCATGTGATTTGTTGAACGCATACTTAGCAAAATCAACCATCGAATCGTATATGCTGTTGGCAGCCTTTTCATCTATGCCGTTTGCCACACAGCCCTTTATACCGCGCTCCTCGTCTCCGTACACAAAGCTCTGGCGCTCTGCGTCAATGACATACTGCTTCTTCTTACTCATGGCACGGCGGATGTTGTCCGCCTGACCCATTGTATAGCCTGCGAGCTTCTGCACTATCTGCATAACCTGTTCCTGGTATACTATACAGCCGTAGGTCGGCTCTAAAATACTCTCAAGCTCAGGTGTCACATAGCTTATCTCCTTTGGATTGTTCTTGCCCTTTATATAGTTGGGAATGAAATCCATAGGACCCGGACGGTAGAGCGAAATACCGGCTACGATGTCCTCAAAGCTCTGTGGACTGAGTTCCTTCATGAAGCTTTGCATACCGGCAGACTCCAGCTGGAATACCCCTTCCGTCTTTCCTGTTCCGATAAAGTCAAGTGTGCCCTTATCGTTGAAATCAATATGGTCGATATCCACATCAATGCCCCTTGATGCCTTGATATTCTTCACAGAATCCTTTAGCACCGTGAGTGTACGAAGCCCCAGAAAATCCATCTTTAAAAGGCCAAGCTCCTCGAGCTGTACCATGTTGTACTCTGCGGTAGGGCTTCCGTCATTTGCCCTTCCAAGAGGCACATAATCGCTCGCCACACCCGGATAGATTACCACACCTGCTGCATGCACGGACGTGTGGTTTGGCAGTCCCTCAAGCCTTTTTGCCATATCTATCATTTCATGCACTCTCGCATCACTGTCGTAAATGCCCTTAAACTCCGGGTTCATCTGAAGAGCCTTGTCAATCGTGATATTAAGCTCCTGAGGCACCATCTTTGCAAGCCTGTCAGTCTCTGCATATGGGAAATCCAGCGCCTTTCCGACTGATTTTATGACTCCTCTTGCTGCCATCGTACCAAAGGTGACTATCTGTGTTACAGAATCGTGTCCGTACTTCTGCTGAACATACTCTATGGCGCGATATCTCTCCGCATACTCGAAATCCACATCGATATCAGGCATGGAAACTCGCTCTGGGTTAAGAAATCTTTCAAAAAGCAGATTGTATTTAACCGGATCAATATCTGTGATTCCGGTACAATAGCACACCCTGCTTCCCGCCGCTGAGCCTCGTCCCGGGCCTACCCAGCAGTCGTGCGTGCGGCACCAGTTGATATAATCCCACACGATAAGGATATACTCTATAAAGCCCATGGTCTTTATGATACCAAGCTCATAGTCCATATCTGCATGTATCTTTTTAAGCTCATCAGCACTGTACTCACCACAGCCTATGTATTTCTCCCTAAAGCCCTTCTCGCAAAGCTCTGTAAGGAATGCTTCGGCACTATCATAGCCCTCTGGCACCTCATACTTTGGAATCTTGTAATTGCCAAACTCAAGCGTCACATTGCATCTGTCGGCAATTTTCTGCGTATTCTCAATAGCCTCTGTGGCATATGGGAAAAGCGCTCTCATCTGCTCTTCGCTCTTTACGAAAAACTGTCCGCCATCATAGCGCATCCTGTCCTCGTCAGACACCTTTTTCCCGGTCTGGATGCACAAAAGCACATCATGTGCCTCCGCATCGGACTCGTAGGTGTAGTGCACATCATTAGTACACACTAACCCTATTTCAAGCTCCTTGCTCATCCTAAGAAGCTGCTGATTCACAAGCTTCTGGTCATCAATGCCATGGTCCTGCAGCTCAAGGAAGAAGTTGTCTTTTCCAAAGCAGTCCTGATACTTCCTTGCAATCTCCTTCGCCTCGTCATAAAAGCCTCTGACGATGTATCTGGGGATTTCTCCTGCCAGACAGGCAGACAGGCATATAAGCCCCTCGTGATATTTCTCAAGCGTCTCAAAATCCACTCTCGGCCTGTAATAATAGCCTCTGTGAACCCTATTGACACTATCTTCATGAGATTGGCATAGCCTGTATTATTTTCAGCAAGCAGAATCAGATGATAATACCTGTCATCACCGTGGCTTGTCTCCCTGTCAAAGCGCGAATTTGGTGCCACATATACCTCGCAGCCTATGACCGGATTGATATCATTTGCCTTTGCCGTCTTGTAAAACTCCACCACACCGTACATATTGCCATGGTCTGTGATTGCGGCAGAGTTCATGCCAAGCTCCTTGACGCGCTTTACATATTCTTTTATCTTGTTTGACCCATCGAGCAGACTGTACTCGGTATGGGTGTGAAGATGACAAAATGACATTTGGATTCCTCTTTCTTTATTTTTGTATCGCCGCCCGCCCTTCGTGGGGTGTGCGGCTATCTCCTTAAAATAAAAGGAGATAAGTTTATCAGCTTCCCAGCTCTATGTGTATAAACACTGCAAGCGAATTAGGCTCCTGCATATATGTGATAGTGCCGCCTCTTGCTGTCGGAATCAGATATTTGTAGTCACCCTTCTCGAAAAGACTGTGACATGCAGTATCATAGGTTTCTCTGTCCGAAAACTTGAACGTGATATAGTTAGATGACGTTGTCATGCCCTGTAAGACTTTAAGGTCGTAGGATGTAAAATACAGCCCATTCCTGTAATAATAGTCATCCTCCACAGTCGCTTCCTGCGGCAGCATATCCTCATTGTCCAATGTACGTGTAAGCTTTACAACATCAAGTGGCACTCCGAACCAGCTGTATGATATGCCCTTTCCCAGATAATCACCATCACCGTAGGTACAGTCCACTGCACACCACGCACCGTCCAGATATACCATATTCCAGGCGTGGTTTGCATCAGATGTGGTGCCTGTCACAATAAGTGAGCTGATACCGGCCCGGTCACACAGATACTTAAACATCATCGCATAGCCCTGACAGACCGTCCTTCCAAGCACTGCTGAGTACATATCCTGGTTGTGAGGAGAATTTTCCTCATACTCGGCATGCTCTATCACATATTCATAGAAATGCACAGCCTTGTCATAATCCGATGCACCTTCATCGATACCTGCCATACAGGCTGACACATAGCCTGAAATCGTACTTATTGCGTTGTCGATATCAGACTCAGACATATTGTATACAGGCGAAAAAATGATGCTGTTTCTCACAGTATACTGACTCTTTTCTATGTAGAAAAACTGTGGATTGTCCAGCAGCACAAACTGCTGTATACGGCTTACGTTGTCAGTGTCTGTAGTATTTAACGAAATTCCATCCATGCGCTTTTGCATCATCGCATAAATCTGCCTGTAAATAAGCTTGTCATCATCTGACAGCTTCTCGTAGTAGTAGTGATATTCCCCTGTAAATACTGACTCATCGTACTCTGTCTGTTCGCCGTTTAAATAGTCTGTTGTGGTCTGCATTTGCCCCTTTACTGCCCTGTGTATAGCTGTAGGAAAATCAGCTATAGCACCTGTAAACCCTCCTGCCTTTAAGCATTTTGCAGCGAACATAAAGCAACAGGCAGCAAACACAAGTGCCGGTATGATTTTTAAAAGCTTTTTCATCTATTCCCCCATTTTAATCGTTGTCTGTCACTCTGTTAGGTGTGAACAGCAGCCATAGCAAGCCTGCATATCAGATACAGTACAAAAAGATGCACCGGGTAAAAGGCGTAAAAGACATATTTTAGTGAAATGCCTCTTTTTCCATTGTAATAGCGAAGCGGTATAAGCATAAACAGTGCAAAAAACTCTATGGTACCTGAGAAAAGTCCAAGCAGTATGACTGCCACGGCAAATGCAACATCCCGGTTTGAAGAAAGCAGGTACATCATGACAATGCACCCTACACCCGCCGCACCATAATCACAGCAAAGCACAAACTCTGCAATAATCATCATAACAAGCACTACTGATACCATTACTATACACCTGATCAGTGTGACAAAAAACCACTTGACTGCAGAGGATGCCTTTTCTATTTTATCGACCGACTTAAGCCAATCAAGCACTGTGATGGCAAGCAAGCCTAAAAGCAGTGTAAAAAACACATTGTTGCTCTTAAATTCGAGCACTGTATTGTTTATTGCAAGGTCAAACGGTATCTCAGAGATAAGCGCGAATATAAACATCCTCGCAGCATATTTTTCCCTGCTGTGTGTATATTTGAACCCCTCCACAAGCAGGAAACAGAAAACAGGAAAGGCCATGCGCCCTATAGAACGCATGACCCAGTAGATATCAATAAGCGTTTGTCCACCTATCCCGTTATTTATCATCTGAAGAATAACCGTTGCCGCAATATGGTCTATAAGCATGGTAAAAATGGCTATAAGCTTAAGTGTGCTTCCACTGATACCAGACTTTGCGATAACTTTTTCCAAAATCCTATACTCCTGCCATATTTACGGTAATCCTGTCAAGATGCCAGATATCGTCCACATATTCCTGAATTGTTCTGTCTGAAGAGAACTTTCCTACATGTGCGATATTGAGCAGTGCACTCTTTCTCCATGCGCTCTTGTTCTTATAATAATCATTAATCTTCTGCTGTGCATTTGCATATGAGCGGAAGTCTGCGAGGATAAAGTAGCGGTCAGCCACCTGTCCCTGCTGTGGATTGAGCAGTGAGTTGTAAAGCTCCCTGAAAAGCTCATGGTCATTTGGTGAGTATGTGCCGTCTACGAGCTGGTTTACTACCTTTCTTAGCTCGGCATCGTTATTATATACATCAACAGGATTGTAGTCATGTCTGTTCTCGTGTGAGATGACCTCATCAGAGCTCATTCCAAAGATAAACATATTGTCAGCCCCTACCTCATCGAACATCTCGACATTGGCACCATCCATAGTTCCGATAGTGAGCGCTCCATTGAGCATAAACTTCATGTTTCCTGTTCCGGATGCCTCCTTGCTCGCTGTGGAAATCTGCTCGCTGACATCTGCTGCCGCAAAAATAATCTCGGCATTGGATACCTTGTAATCCTCGATAAATACTACCTTGAGCTTGCCGCCAATAGAAGCATCGTTATTTATCACATCAGCCACACTGTTGATGAGCTTTATTGTTTTCTTTGCATTTCTGTAGCCTGCTGCTGCCTTTGCTCCAAAAATGAATGTTCTAGGATAAAAATCCATAGACGGATTTTCCTTAATCTTGTTGTACAGATACATCACATGAAGGATGTTCATGAGCTGTCTCTTGTACTCGTGAAGTCTCTTAACCTGCACATCAAAGATAGAATCCGGATTTACATCAATACCATTGTGCTCCTTGATATACTTTGCTAAACGCACCTTGTTTGCTCTCTTAATCTCAGCAAACTCCTGCTGTGCAACAGGGCTGTCCGCATAAGCCTTGAGCTTTGAAAGCATTGTAAGATCTGTAATCCAGCCGGCTCCTACCTTTTTTGTTGCCCAGTCTGCAAGGAGTGGATTTGCATGGGCTAAGAATCTACGCTGTGTGATTCCGTTTGTCTTGTTATTGAACTTCTCAGGGAACATCTCATAGAAATCATGAAGCTCCTGATTCTTAAGTATCTCTGTGTGAAGCTTTGCAACACCGTTTACAGAATAGCCTGCAACGATAGCCATATTTGCCATCTTGACCTGTCCGTCATAGAGGATAGCCATCTTTCTTACCTTGTCCTCATTGCCAGGATATCTCTCATTAATCTGCATCACAAATCTTCTGTTTATCTCGTCAACAATCTGGTATACACGAGGAAGCAGTCTCTGGAATATCTCAATTGGCCACTTCTCAAGCGCCTCAGCCATGATTGTATGGTTAGTGTAGGCTACACATCTTGTAGTGATATCCCATGCATCATCCATGACAGATGTTCCTCGTCCACAAGGATTCTCATAAGCTCTGCGACTGCAACTGTAGGGTGAGTATCGTTCATCTGGAAAACGACCTTATTCGGAAGATCTTTTAAATCGCTGTGATGCTTTTTAAACCTTGCAAGTGCACGCTGGATGCTTGCTGATACAAAGAAATACTGCTGCTTTAAGCGAAGCTCCTTGCCCTTTACATGGTTATCGTTTGGATAGAGCACCTCAACAAGGTTTCTTGCAAGATTTTCCTGCTCCACTGCCTTGTCGTAGTCACCCTGGTCAAAGGACTCGAGCGAGAAGCCGTTTTTGGGCTCTGCATCCCATATCATGAGAGAATTGACCACATTGTTGTCATAACCGACTATAGGCATATCATAAGGCACTGCAAGCACCGACTGATAGTCCTTCTGCTCGAAATGAAGCTCTCCGTTTTCATCTGTGCTCTCCTGCACATATCCTCCAAACTTGACCTCATAGCAGTACTCCGGACGACGAAGCTCGAATGGATATCCGTCCTTGAGCCAGTTGTCAGGCACCTCAATCTGGAAGCCGTCTGAAATCTGCTGCTTGAACATACCATATCTATATCTGATTCCACAGCCGTATGCAGGATATCCGAGTGTGGCAAGTGAATCCATGAAACACGCTGCCAGTCTTCCGAGTCCACCGTTTCCAAGTGCCGGATCAGGCTCCTGGTCCTCAATAGCATTGATATCCACACCAATCTCATTGAGAGCCTCCTTGACCTCCTTGTATGCTGAGAGGTTTATAAGGTTGTTGCCGAGAGCTCTTCCCATCAAAAACTCCATGGACATATAGTAAACAACCTTTGGATCGTCCTTGTCCATCACTCTCTGTGTGGCAATCCACTCATCCATGATGACATCCTTTACGGCCTCTGATACAGCCTGATAAAGTTCCTGCTGTGTGGCATCATCTATAGTCTTACGATATTTATTTTTTAAATTGTCTGATACAGTCTTAATAAACACCTTTTTGCTAAACGTATTATCTCTCATCATATTCCTCCTTATGGCACTAAAAGGGAGCAAATTAATGCTCCCTCTCGTGCAGAGATTATTGTTTTTCAACTGCAAGCTTAACAGCCTCACCATTAATCTTCCAATCCTTTTCATAGCCCTTAAGTTCGCCTGATTTAATTGATACGGCAAGAACCTCGGTCTTGATTTCATCACCAAACTTTTCAAATACATTTGAAAGCTTCTCATCTGCCTCGTATGTCACAGCGATGTGATCCATAACCTCAAAGCCTGCGTCCTTACGCATTGTCTGGATCTTACTGATGATTTCTCTTACGAAACCTTCCTCGATAAGCTCAGGAGTGAGGTTGGTGTCAAGAACAACGGTTATATTGTTGTCAGACTGTGTCACATAGCCCTCCATCTGAGTCATCTCGATAAGTAAATCCTCTTTAGATAATACAACTTCATCGCTAATGCTGTCAAGCTTGAGAGAGCCGGTGCTGTTAAGCTCCTCCATGGCCTTATGACCATCAAGCTCAGCTAAAACTGCCTTAATCTGGCCAAGGTATTTACCATACTTAGGACCCACTGTTCTAAGCTGTGGCTTGAATTTGTAGGTGGTGTAGTGTGATACATCATCAGTGAACTCAACCTCTTTTACGTTGAGCTCGTCTGCGATGATATCCACATAAAATTCATCCAGTTTTTCCGGAGCCTTTACAAACATTTTTCCGATTGGCTGACGGTTTTTGATATTTGCCTCGTTACGACATGCACGTCCGAGTACTACAACCTTTAGTACCTCATCCATATCAGCTTCGAGCTTTTTGTCAATCAGCTTCTCATCAACTACAGGATAGTCGCACAGATGAATTGACTCCGGTGCGCTCTTGTCGATAGAGCAGACAAGATTTCTGTAGATATCCTCTGTCATGAAAGGAATCATAGGTGCTGCCGCCTTTGATATGGTGACAAGTGCTGTATAAAGTGTCATGTATGCGTTTATCTTGTCCTGCTCCATGCCCTTTGCCCAGAAACGCTCACGGCTGCGGCGTACATACCAGTTACTTAAGTCGTCTACGAACTCCTGAAGGTACTTTGCCGCCTCCGGAATCTTGTAGTTTGACAGGCACTCATCCACTCCTGCCACTGCTGAGTTGAGCTTTGAAAGAATCCACTTGTCCATTACTGCAAGCTTATCATACTCAAGGCTGTATTTTGTAGCATCAAAATTGTCGATATTTGCATAAAGAACGAAGAATGCGTATGTGTTCCAGAGTGTTCCCATAAACTTACGCTGTCCCTCAAGCACGAGCTTTCCTGAAAACTTCTTTGGAATCCATGGAGCTGATGCTGTGTAGAAATACCATCTGATGGCATCTGCACCGTATGTCTCAAGTGCATCAAACGGATCTACCGCGTTGCCTTTGACTTTGACATCTTCTGTCCGTTCTCATCCTGTACGTGTCCAAGCACGATGACATTCTCATAAGGGGCCTTGTTGAAAAGGAGTGTAGACTCAGCATGAGTGAATGGAACCATCCACGTGTCTGGTCAACTGCCTCTGAGATAAACTTGGCTGGGAACTGCTTCTCAAATACTTCCTTGTTCTCGAATGGATAGTGGTGCTGTGCAAATGGCATGGCTCCTGAATCAAACCAGCAGTCAAGTACCTCTGGTACACGGTGCATATCCTTGCCACATTCAGGACACTTGATTGTCACAGCGTCGATGTATGGTCTGTGAAGTTCTACCTCTGCTGCCTTTGGATCTCCTGCTTTTTCGGCGAGCTCTGCACGGCTTCCGATACACTCTCTGTGGCCGCATTCACACTCCCAGATATTGAGTGGTGTGCCCCAGTAACGGTTACGTGAGATAGCCAATCCTGTATATTCTCAAGCCAGTTTCCGAAACGTCCTGAACCGATAGACTCAGGAATCCAGTTTACTGTATTGTTGTTTCTGATAAGATCATCCTTTACTGCTGTCTCCTTGATGTACCATGACTCTCTTGCATAGTAGATAAGAGGCTTATCACATCTCCAACAGTGTGGATACTCATGCTCAAATTTCGGAGCATCGAAAAGCTGCTTTCTGCCGCTTAAGTCCTTTAATACCTCAGGATCTGCATCCTTTACCCACATACCGGCAAACGGAGTCTCGGCTGTAAGCTCTCCCTTGTCGTTTACAAACTGTACAAATGGAAGGTCATAATTTCTTCCGACATTGGCATCATCCTCACCAAATGCAGGAGCGATATGAACGATTCCTGTACCGTCTGACATAGTAACATATGTGTCACATGTCACGAAAAAGCCCTTCTTGCCCTGCTTATCGGCAACCTGCTTAGCGCAGTCATAAAGCGGCTCATACTCCTTGTACTCAAGATCCTTTCCTTTGTATGTCTCAAGCACCTCATATGCCTTCTTGCCTGCTTCTGCGTCCTCTTTTGAAAGAAGCTGTGAGAGCACCTTGTCTGCAAGTGCCTCTGCCATATAATATGTGTAGCCATCAACAGCCTTTACCTTTACATATGTGTCATTAGGGTTCACACAGAGTGCCACATTGCTTGGAAGTGTCCATGGAGTTGTGTCCATGCGAGGAAATATGCATCCTCTCCTACTACCTTAAAACGTACTACTGCTGATTTTTCTTTAACTGTCTTGTAGCCCTGTGCCACCTCCTGTGCAGAAAGCGGTGTTCCACAACGAGGACAGTAAGGAACAATCTTGAAGCCCTTGTAAAGAAGTCCCTTGTTCCAGATTTCCTTGAGAGCCCACCACTCTGACTCAATGAAATTGTCGTCATATGTGACATATGGATTGTCCATATCAGCCCAGAAACCTACTGTGTTGGAGAAATCCTCCCACATACCCTTGTATTTCCATACAGACTCTTTACACTTCTTGATGAATGGCTCAAGTCCGTAGTTCTCAATCTGATCCTTGCCGTCAAGGCCGAGAAGCTTCTCCACCTCAATCTCAACAGGAAGTCCGTGTGTATCCCAGCCTGCTTTACGTGGCACATATTTGCCCTTCATGGTCTGGAATCTTGGAATCATATCCTTTATGTACGTGTCTCAACATGTCCGATGTGAGGCTTTCCGTTTGCTGTAGGAGGTCCATCATAGAATGTGTATGTCTCTCCTTCTTTTCTGTTTTCCATAGATTTTCTGAAGATATTGTTCTCTCTCCAGAACTGCTCTGTCTTCTTCTCGCGTTCAACGAAGTTCATATTGGTGTCAACTTTGTTGTACATGACTATCTCTCCTTATTCTATATTGTTCGTGAACATCCCAACATGCACCTCAAATTTGACTCTTACGAGGCTTCCTTGTGGCTTACTCCACTAGAATTTTCGGTTTATGGAATATTCACAAAAAAGGCACACATTCCTGTAATTAGGAACGCGTGCCTGATACGTCTATACCACCTATTACAATGTACTTAAGGGAAATACCCTTGCATACCCGCCCCTGTAACGTAGGGAATACGTCAGAACCTACTCTCGCAACACTGTATGGCGATTTTAGCCTGCGGCTCAGAAGTGATTTTCAAAACGGCTCTACTCATACCGGCTCTCACCTGCCCGGCTCTCTTTGACTTTCCTGCCATCTCTACTGTCTTCGTCACTGCCTTTTACTAACTGTGTTTAAGTATATAACTGAAAAGCCACTGTTGTCAAGATGTAATTGATTCTGTAATAATTTGATAATAATTAACTCTAATAAATGCCATCATAATCAAAATTCTGATAATCAAAATCATCATAATCATAAGAATCATAATCATAATCGTAATCCTCATAGGAATCGTCATCATTATAATACTCATAGCCCTCATCAAAGCCCCTCATGAACTCCTTTTCTAAATCTGTGCTTACATTTGCGCCTGCCACAACCCAGAATATGATGCTGACTATAACTGAGATAGCTGCTGTTGCTATACCAACTATACCAAACACCTTGTTGTTGCCCTTTATGATATGTATAATACCAAAAATGATAGCAAGCAGAGCTGTCACATAATTGATGCATGTACAAAACAGTACAATAGATGCGATTCCAAGTACCAGAGAAGCTATACCAAAGCCATTGCTGTTCTTTGGCGGCTGGTTGTATGGATTAGCTCCATACTGTGGCTGATTGTATGCTGTCTGTCCGTATGCGGTCTGATTGTAGCCACCCTGTCCGTTTGGCTGCTGGCCATACTGCGTCTGTCCGTAAGCTGACTGATTAAATGAGCCTGATCATATGTGTTCTGGTTGTATGTACCTGGGCATTTGGATTCTGATTGTATGCACCCTGGCATTTGGATTCTGATTGTATGTACCCTGATTTGCATAACCATATGCACTGCCCGGATTATTGACATATCCGTCTGTGCTGCCTGTCTGGTCTGATGACTGTCCATATGCATATGCATTCCCACTTTCCTGCTGGGATACAGACTGATTATATGTGTCTGTCGGCTGATTGTATGTGTCCTGCGGCTGGCTGTATGTGTCTGAGCCATTTGCTGTTTCTGAAGACTGACCGAATACACCTGTATTGTCCGGTGTGCCTGACGACCGGTTGTCATTGTTCATATAATTGTTATCGTCCATAACTTCCTCCATATATCCTATTGTTTATGTAGCCATTGTGTTATTGTGTTAGAAATATTTTATCATATATTACAATAATGTAAATATTTTTATCATAAAAAATATGTAAAAATGGCAGGAGCAAATGCGCTCCTGCCGTAAAAACATATTACTGCTCTTAGAAATCAAATTTCTGACTAAGCTCTTCCTCATTCTCCTCAACAGAGTTTTTGAGGTCATCCGCAAGCATATAGATATTTTCCAGTACCTTCTTGCACTTTGCCATGCTCTCGACTGTGGTATCAGCCATGCGAAGTCCCTCTGTTGAAGAAGCTGCGACCTCTTCTCCGGTAGCTGAAAGGTGTGTGATATTGTCTGATATGACTGTTGTTGAATCAAGAATCTTTTTGATACTCTCCTCAGCCACATTGATATCCTTCATCAACAGCTCAACGGCCTCTCCCATGGCATTAAACTTTTCTCTTGTATCGTCGATAAGCTCATTCTGCTTCTCTACCGATGATACTGAGTTCTCGATACTCTCGTTGGCACGCCTTGTGTCCTCATTGAGCTTGTTTATAATCTCTGTAATATTGGCTGATGCATCCTTTGTCTGCTCTGAGAGCTGTCTGATTTCATCTGCTACTACCGCAAAGCCCTTTCCTGCTTCACCTGCCCTGGCCGCCTCAATTGAAGCATTGAGAGCAAGCAGATTTGTCTGGTTAGAAATATTGATAATCGACTCAACAAAGCTCTTTACTTCCTCTACCTTAGCTGTAAGACTCTGAATAACTGACACTGTAACATTGCTTGCCTCTGCCACGTTGTGTGCCTGCTCCTTGAGTTCTTCCACAACATCAGCTCCCTGCTTTACGGTCTCATCAGTCTGGCGTGAGGCATCTATCATAGCCTTGATTCCACTTTCTGCATTGTCTGTATTTCCCTGAATATCAACACACATAGCTGCCTGCTTCTGGATAGCCTCCGCGGTGCTCTCTGTGCTGTCTGCTATCTCCTGGATCGAACTATGGCTCACCGCAACAGACTCATCGAGATCATTTAACATGGTCATAGCCTCGTCAAAGTGCTTTGAAATATTCTCCGCAACCATTACCATCTTCTTATTGCTGTCCACCTGTGCCATAGCAGATTCTTTGATTTCTTCCATATTTTCATCGAAGAAATGGGTAAGAAGAATCGTGATGCTGTCTGACGCATATCCCACAAGTACAAGTACAAAAACTGCTATCACATCATTCTGAAGAACTGTACCCCCTATTCCAAGCTGCATTACAAGCCTGATGACGCTGGATATGATTATTACTGCGTTCATCACCATCATCATCTTTATATCCAGATATATCATCGCTGCAATAACAAGCGGCAGGGCATATGTCCATGTACCGATTGTTGAATTGATCAGTGCGATAATAAAATATCCTGCTGTCATGGCGCTTACAAGTATAAGCGCACCTGTTCTGCTGTCTCTTTTTGTAATAAATGCAATTACAGCTATTACTATTACTGCTATTGCCGCAACAAGCTGTATACTTATCCTGGTAATATCAGCATCTTTTGTCCCAACTGCTGCAAATAACGTAAATGCTATATATGCAAATACTATGATTACCGCCAGGAATACACGTTTGTTGGCTCTGTTATACTGTTGACTATTCATAAAATCCCCCTTCTTTTGTTTGAGTTTTTAGAGTAGCTTTATTATACAACATTTTTTTATAATAATCCACTACTATTTAGTGCCAACGTACCATTTTCTCATTTTGCTCCTGATTTGAAGAAAATTCTCCTTTCAAATAAACATTTACACAAAAACACCCGGCAGTTATCCTGCCGGGCATCCTGTAAAAAAATATTTATTCTTTAACTCCACCAAGTGTAAGTCCTGTAACAAAGTATTTCTGTAAAAACGGGTAAATACATATGATCGGAAGCATTGTTACAATTGTTGCTGCGGCACGAACTGAGGTAGGTGTAACTGTGCCTACAGCATTTTTCATTGCTTCTGCTGATCCTCCCTGATTTGTTACAGCTGAAAGAAGCTTCATAAGCTCATACTGTAATGTAGTAAGCTTTGTACTCATACGGTTATAAAGCATTGCATCAAACCATGAGTTCCACTGTCCTACTGCTACGAATAAAGCTACTGTCGCATATACCGGTTTGCAGAGAGGGGAATAAATCTTCAGAAAAATGGTGGTATATCCTGCACCGTCAAGCTGCGCTGATTCCTCTAAGCTGTCAGGAATTCCATTCATATAGGTCCTGATAACAAGCATGTTAAACGCACTGACCATTCCAGGGACTACATAAACCCAAAAACTATTGGTAAGCCCAAGTCCCTTGTACAGGAGGAAGGTAGGGATTAATCCACCATTGACATACATTGTGATAACCCAAAACAGGGATAAACCTCTTTTGAACAAAAATCTTTTTCTGCTGACTATAAAAGCAAGGATTGCATTTGCCACCAGTGCTAAGACTGTTCCAATTATTGTTCTGGCAACAGTAACGTATGCTCCTGTTATAAGATTATCTTTTTGTAAAACCGTTATATAATTCTTCCAGGTAAACTTTCTTGGTAAGAGGTAAATTCCACCTCTTAATGCATCTGTACCATCATTAAGCGATATCGCAAGTGTATTAAGCACCGGATAAAGCGTTATGATCAAAAACAATACCATAATGATGCAATTTACAATTGGAAATATACTTATCTTCTTTTTCTTTTTGCTCTTTACAGAGCCTGCTGTTATATCTGCCATCGTACAAGACCTCCTTAAAACAACTGCTCTTCACCATTATGTTTGGCAATTTTATTTGCAATAAATATAAGAATTATACTTACCACACTCTTGAATATACCTGCTGCAGTACCTATTGCATAATCTCCCTGGCTTATGCCCCATTTAAGTACATAAATATCAATAGTCTGTGATACTTTCTGTATCAGACCGTTTCCTAAGAGATACTGTATCTCAAATCCTGCATTTAAAACATTACCTACATTCATAAGAAGAAGGATTATGATAGTTGGTTTGATTCCCGGCAGTGTTACGTACTTGATCTTTGCCCAGCGTCCCGCTCCATCAATAGATGCTGCTTCGTAAAGTGAAGGATCTATTGATGTAATGGCTGCAAGATATATGATTGCATTCCATCCTGTTTCTTTCCATACATTGGCAAATGCCACTATCGGCCAGAAATATCCCGTATGTGCGAAAAAGTTTATCGGTTGGTCTATAATATGCATATTTACAAGGAACTCATTTACAATACCTGTTCCTGAAAGCATATCGTGTAAAATACCTGTTACAATGATCCATGAAAGGAAATGTGGAAGATATGATATAGTCTGTACTACTTTCTTTCCACCCTTTGATGCAATCTCATTAAGTAAGATTGCAAATGCTATGGCTGTGACAAAAGTTACAACCAGATTGATAACGCCCATTGCGAGTGTATTTCTTATAACACGGATAAATGTCATATCCGAGAACAGCATCTTGAATTTGTCCAATCCAACAAATGCAGAATGAAATATACCAAGTCTTGGTTTGTAATCCTGAAATGCCATTGCCCAGCCAGCGAGCGGCAGATAATAGAATACGACTCCATATGCCACCATTATTGCTGCCCAGAACAGCAGCACTTTCTGGCGTTTGACTTCTTTCCATGTAATTTTTGTTCTAGGTTTTCTGACCTTTTCTTTTTTATTTTCTCTCGTTAATGACATGACACCACTCCTTAAAAGGCAGCAGGCAGATACAACGCTATTACATCTGCCTGCCTTAAATTTCATTTAAGCTTTATTTGAACTTAGCAGCCTGCTCTAATCTTTTATCAAGCTCAGTCTGTAATTCATCCAGGAAATCCTGTGGATTGCATGCATTGTATGCATCCATGTATGTATCCCATGCTTTGTCAAAGTTTTTTGCCATAACAACCTGTGGAAGCTGCTCATGCTTAACTTCGCCAATCTTTGTCCAGGCTACTCCACCAGGAGTGCTTGTGTTAAAGTTGTTAGAGTATGACCACATCGGATACCAATCTCCAGGTGCATTGTTTGTTCCAAGCATTTCAACGTATGTCTTAACACCATAGGCATCGAAAGCCTCTTGTACATCCTTGTTAAGACCATCATAGAACTCTCTTGCCTGTCCATCAGCTTTGTTGGCATTGATTCCATCATCACTTGTTCCACTGTACTGTGGGAAGTATGAGTATGGGCATGAATGAGAGGCCTTGTATGCTGTATCAGAAGCCTTCTTTCTCTCATCTGCTGTTTTGTAAAACTCACCATTCTCATCTACTTCATAGTCAGTACCCTTGACACCCCAGAATCTGAGATTGTGGATATCCTGATCAAGAAGATCATTTACAAACTTCATGGCCGCATCTACATCATCACAGGATGTTGTAACAGCAAGACCTGTTGACTCGTTGAAAGCGCCGCCTGCATTGTGCCACTGATTGTCACGGCCGTCAATTGTTACAGGTACCGGAATGTAATCGCATCCCTGCTCATCAAGACCTGCCTGTTTAATTGCATCACCTGCTGTGTATGCGAAATCCCACCACTGGTCAATCATTCCAAGTACACGTCCTGTAGAAAGCTTAGAGATATATTCATCATATGTCTGTGTGAATGACTCAGGATCTACAATTCCCTTCTGATACTCTTCATTGAGCTTCTTGAAATATTTAACTGCTGTATCTGATGTATTATAGTCAAGTACTTTCTTTGTATCAGGATCTACCATACATGATCCATCGTTTGGATATCCGTCAAGGAACTGTGGTGCATTCTCAAGACAGAAATATCTCCAGTCATCACAAAGGATTGTATATGGAATATTTTCTGTTCCATCAGCCATTGTTGGATTTGCCTCATTATATTTCTCGATGAGGTCAAAATACTGATCCAGTGTCTTGATCTCCGGATAGTTAGCCCATTTAAGTACTCTTGCCTGGATCCAGAATGCCTCGTCATTGTGTGTGCAGACTTTCTCGTCTCCCTTTATGCAGCTAAACTGTGGTATCCAATAGATATGTCCGTCATCCTGACGAAGTTTTTCCCACTCAAGATCTGTGAAAAGATTTTTGATGTTTGGATATTTCTCGATGTAGTCATCCAGTGGAACAAGTGCGCCTGCATCATATAACTGCATCTGTCCGCTTGCACCTTCAATGAAATCAGGATATTCGCCACCTGCGATCATTGTTCCGATTGCCTCATCTGCTGTCTGTCCGGTAAGCCAGGTTTCCTTTACCCTTACACCTGTCTTTTCCTCGATGATCTTCTGGATTTCATTATCATCATTGATTTCAGTTCCCGGTACAGCAAAGAATGCATCAAACTCTTTCGCACTTCCAGTTTCAGTGCCACCTTTTTTGCCACTATCATTGCCACATCCGGCAAACAGTGTTGCTGCCATGGTAGCCACAAGCAGCATGCTTACAATTCTTTTTCTTTTCATATTGTATTGTCCTCCCTTTTGATAACTTAATTTTATACTTTTTAAGTTTTCAAACAATCGGAGTAACTATAGTCAAAAACAGGGTAAACTATAGTTTCTCGAAAGAACTATAATTTACCCTGTTTTGCAGTAATATATATTATTCTCCACTTTGCATCTGGCGTCTGAAACGCGCCGGTGTGCAGCCTTTTACCTGTATAAACCTGTTCACAAAATAATCCATATCATGATATCCGACTTCCTCTGCTATCTGTATTATATTCTTATCAGTCCTAAGCAGAAGCTCTGCCGCCCGTTCCATCCTGTAATTGTTCAGATAATCCTTAAAGGACTGTCCGTATTTTTTTCTGAAAAGCTGCCCTAAGTATGCACTGTTTACATAATACTTCTCACTCAGGCTCTTAAGCGTGATGTTCGTGGCATAATTGTCTCTTACTTCCTTTTCTACCATGCCGATCACACCTCTTGACACATTTTTTCTAAGCTGCGACAGATAATCACCATACTCACAGCAAAATCTGGTCATATGCGCACGGCTTCCCCTCTCAATACCGGTCTTAAAGCTGCTCTCACTTATGAGTCGCAAAATCTCCTGCTGATTTACATTATCATCCTGCTCACTTGCCAGGTGTATGAACTGAAACAACAGATAATTAATATTTAAGTTCATGCTTTCCCCATTCATACCCATGCTGGACATCTCATCATAAAATTTGGCAACTGCATTTCTTATCTCAAGATGGTTATTCTGTTCCACTGTCCTAAGCAGCTTATCAAGACTATCTTTACAAAGCACTATTCCATCTGCCGATATCTTTACTTCATCCTCATAGTAATATATGCTCTTTACTATGCGAAAGCCCTGAAACGACCTGAGCATACATGCATTGCCGTATGACCTGGCTATCTTTGATATATCTGATACTTTTCTTCCGACCAGCATAACTATATTCTTTTGTGTATTATCACATATATACCTTCTCAGATCCTCCAGATATTTTCTCTCGGTTTTTGCGGCTTCCTCTGCCATATAATCTGAGAATATAAAGCCTATGTCATACACTTTTTCATTTACCGATACATCAAATACACAATGTGCCGAATCAGCCCCCAGAAAAGCAACACAGCTTTCGTACATCTTGCGCTGTAAGCTTCTCATATCACTATCGAGTATCTCATCACCTGCCGGAAGCTGCTCCATCTGTATTTCAACATACCTTGCTCCACCCTCACACCTCATATTTTCTTTTACATAGTTCAGGTTTACTTCATCATATTTGCCCTGTATCAGAGATATCAGGTGTCTTGCAAGGTATGCCTGTTTCATCTTTTTGTTATCCTCGTTGATCTGGTTTTTCTCGTTTTTGAGCACAAGAACCTTGTTTAGTACCTTAAGCAGCATCTCCTTATCCACCGGCTTTAGTATGTAATCCGTACAGTCATTCTGCATGGCCTGCTGCGCATAGCTAAAATCTGCATAACCGCTTAATATCACAAAATACACATCTGATTTTTTATCTTTTCTCAAAGTCTCAAGCAGCTCAAGTCCTGTCATCTCCGGCATCCTTATATCGGCTATGACCAGATCCACATTCTCATTTTCCAGAAACTGCAGGGCTTCCTTTCCATTTGAAGCCGTTCCTGCTATCTCAAATTCTTCATTTTCCCAATCAATGAGCACCTTAAGCCCCTGTATTATGAAAGGCTCATCATCCACCAATAATACTTTAAGCATTTTAAATCTCCCTATAAATATGTTTCCGGTATTTTTATCATCACAGTCGTACCGCAGCCTTCCTCACTGTCCACATCAAATACTGCTTTAGATTCCGTTACCATTTTGATACGCAGGCAGGCATTTATCACACCCACTCTGCCACCGGTCTTTAACATATCGATATCTGCATTTTTCATGTTACTTTTCATTTTTTCAAGAGCATCCGGATCAATTCCGCTACCTGTATCCTCAACCTCTATATGCATGAACCCGGCTTTTTTGAATATACGCACAAATATCCAGCCCGGAGCAGCTTTACTTTCTATGCCATGCACACAGGCATTTTCAACAAAGGTTACAAGCGTAAGTTTTGGCACCTGACATTCCATGCAGTCTGCTTCTATATCTATGTTATAGTTCAGTCGCTCGCCAAACCGGTATTTCTGCAATGCCAGATAGGCTTTTACAAATTCACATTCCTTTGCAACGGTTACAGCATCATTTCCCCACTCCACATACTGTCTTTGCATGATGGCGAGTTTTTCGACCATATCAGCCGTCTCATTTTCCTTTTTCAGCAGACTGTGCATTCGTATGCTCTCAAGCGCATTAAACAGAAAGTGCGGATTTATCTGGCTGTGCAGTGCAAGAAGCTCTGCGTTTTTCTGACTTACAAGCATCTCCTGCTCTTTTAGCTTATTCTTATATACAGTCTGGATCAAGTCATTTGTGCGGCTTACCATCCTGTTGTAATTTTTTATCATGCTGCCGATCTCATCTTTGCTCTCCCTGTCAGTCATAGATACAAGCTTTTCGCTGTCAACTGACTTAAATACCTTTGAAAGCTGTAATATCCTGCTCGTAAAGGAATGGTTAAAGATACTGAACAGACAAAGTGGAAAGAATACATTTATAAGCATCAGAAAAACAATAATCGGTGCATTGTGCATAAGCATGCTCCATATATTACTGCGTGTCTTAAACACATATATATCAAGATCACAGCCATACAAAGAGAGCTTCTGCCTGTATACGGAGTCGCTTATTTTCCCAATCGCCTCCAATGTCTTAAATGGTTTGTTGACTCCACTGTAGGCCCCATTTGACAGCACTATGTCATCTCCATGGCAGATAAGCACTTCATTATCATAATTCATATTCTTAAAAGTACGCATCATGCTGCCATAATTAAACTCTATCTTGAGTACCTTTTCGATATCAGATGAGTAAAAATCCAGCTTTTTCATATAAATCATATGTCTTTCATCTGACAATCCGGCTACGCCTTTTTCATATACAAAAAAGAGTCCTCCGCTTTCCTTCTGCTCCAGAAGTCTGTAAGAATCCGTATTTCTTACAGCAGACATATCATTTACTTTTCCGCCATTTACTATTGTAGGATTGTCAGCATACAGAAAAAATACTATATTGCTCATTCCAAGTGTGTTTTCAAAAAGTGTATCCTGAAAGAAGCTCTGATACTCTGATACATACTCAGCAGAGCTTGTGTATTCCTTTGATATAAAATCGTCTATGCGCTTGCTGGTGTAGATACTCTTAGCTGCCTCTTCTGCGTTATTGACCATGCTGTTCAGATTATATCCCACAGCACTTGCTATGCTCGACATTTCATGTCTGCTGCTTTCTTTTTCAGCATTTTCTACGATGGAAAGCACCACTGCATCAGTCACTATGAGCGGCAGCATGACACAAAGTACATAAAATATGTAGAATTTTTTTCTGAGTGAATAATCATCAAGCTTTCTCTCAATGGCATTCCATATTGGTCTTCTCATAAACAATTCCTCTGAAATCACTTAAAGGAGCCGACATATGTCCGCTCCTAAAGTCTGTTTTAACTTGTCATTAATTATAGAATAACATATTTATTATTAATAATCTACCCCTGTTTTCTCTCCACATCTTGTGATATCAATGCGCTCTGTCCGCTTGCCTGTGAGCTTTGTGCTTCTGTCATCAGGCTGCTGTCCTCCTGCGGATATCTCATAAATTCCCGGCACAGCTACACAGCTCCATCCTCTTCTATCACAGCAAAGTCCCTTGGCGAAAGAGTCAGCTTTACTTTCTTAGTCTCATATGGCTCAAGCTTTACAACCTCAATCCCCTTTAGCTGATATCCCGGCTCATACTCTGCAGCATCAACGTGCCTGATATAGAGCTGAACTATCTCATTTACAGTATATCTGCTGTCATTTGTCACATTTACAAACACCTCGACAGATTCGTTTACATCACTTTCTGCTTTATCCACTGACATTCCATCATAGTTTGTCTCACCATAATGCAGTCCATATCCAAATGGATATAACACATTCTCATTTGTATAGCGGTATGTCCTGTGAGCCATTGAATAATCCGTAAACTCCGGGAGATTTTCGGTGCCCTGATAAAATGTAACCGGCAGTTTTCCACTCGGACTATACTCTCCGAATATAGCTTCCGCAACAGCCTTTCCGCCTCTGGCTCCCGGATACCAGCTGTCTATAATGGCATCCACATGCTCTTCTGCCCAGGAAAGATCTATCGCACTTCCTGCTGACAGCACAAGTATTACCGGCTTTCCTACTGCTGCAACAGCCTCTAAAAGTTCCTCCTGAAGTCCCGGAAGCATAAGTCCCAGCTTGTCACCGCTTGCATATTCATTTCCGGCATCACCCTCTTCACCTTCTATAGTTGCATCAAGTCCAAGACACATTACGACCACATCTGACTGTTCTGCCATGATGAGGGCTTCCTTAAATCTGTCCTTTTCCTCTGCAAGTCCCTGTACTTTGTCCTTGTACAGATGGCAGCCCTCTGCATAAAGCACTCTTGTATCCTCTCCAAGATATTGCTGCAATCCCTCAAGTGGAGTGATATATCTTGATGAGGTACCATAATAATTTCCTATAAGCGCATCCCTGGAGTTGGCATTTGGTCCGATAACCGCAATAGTTTTAACATTTTTTCTGTCGAGAGGCAGGAAATTGTCCTTATTCTTTAAAAGTACAAGACTTCTTCTGGCAGCCTCCACAGAAAGCTCCACATGCTCCTTACATTCTACAACCTCATACGATATGTCCTCATATGGCGATGGATAATCCTTCATCATGCCCAGACGAATACGCACCTCCATCAGCCTTTCTACTGCTGCCGTGATTGCCTCGTCTGAAACCAGTCCCTTGTCATAAGCATCCTTAAGATGTAAAAATGCACTTCCACAGTTTAAGTCACAGCCGTTGTTTACAGCCATAGCAGCCGATTCCTCAACTGTATCCGTCACATGATGGTGTTCGTGGAAATCAAGTATTGCCCAGCAGTCTGACACCACATGACCTTCAAATCCAAACTCGTCACGCAGTATATCCTTAAGCAGTGTCCTGCTTCCGCAGGCAGGTTCTCCATTTACCCTGTTGTAAGCCCCCATGACAGCCTCAACCTTTGCATCCTTTACACACCGCTTGAAGGCATACAAATATGTATCATACATATCATGCTTTGATGCTTTCGCATCAAACTCATGTCTTATGGCTTCCGGACCGCTGTGTACCGCAAAATGCTTTGCACATGCTGCCGATTTTAAGTGATCCGGATCATCTCCCTGCAATCCCCTTATATATGCGCAGCCAAGCTTACCTGTCAGGTACGGATCTTCCCCGTATGTCTCATGTCCCCTGCCCCATCTTGGATCTCTGAATATATTTACATTAGGTGCCCAGAAGGTAAGTCCCTTGTATATTCCGTGATCACCCTTTTTGAAAATTCATTTGAACTTTCCACGACCCTTCTGTTGATACAACATCTCCTATCTTTTCTATCAGGTCAGTATCAAAAGTTGCCGCAAGACCTATCGCCTGAGGAAATACTGTAGCAACACCGGCTCTTGCTACTCCATGAAGAGCCTCATTCCACCAGTTGTATTCCGGTATCCCCAGTCTTTCTATAGCCGGTGACTCATACAGCATCTGACTTATCTTCTCATCTATTGTCATCTGCGATACAAGTTTTTTTGCATATTCCATAGTTTTTTTACTCATAGTGACTTCTCCTTTAATTTATATAATGATTTTACCAGATTCATGCAGTATTTTCTTTCTACTTGTTGCCCCACAATGTCCAAAAATTGCTATTTGTGCTATAATAACTATATTCACGCAAATGAGCATAAATATCAGCCGTATGGAGACAAGTATATATGATCGAAAATCTGAATGGAATACATGAGACAGTAAAATATAAAGAAAACAGCAATGTAAAGCTTTTTATAAATGTTGAAGTAGAAGATTATCCATTCACTGGCATACTCCCATGGAGATTATCATGCCGCTTGAAGGCAGCTATACAGTGCAGATTGGGGATGATTTGGTACATCTTAATGAGAGTGATATTATCTTTATAGCTTCCGGTGTAAAACACAGGCTTATCGCACCTGACACCGGAAAAAGGCTTATCCTGCAGATTGAGTGGTCTGCTGTCTCAAAATAAAGGAATTAAATTCCATACTTACCCTTATAGCACCTGCTATAACGCTAACCCCGGAAACTTCCGGTGATATCCACAGCAATATCCGTAAACTGCTGCTTGATATAGCAGATGAATACCAGACCGACTCATTTCTATCAGAAGCCGTGATCTACTCCAAAATGCTTGAAGTACTTGTCCTTATTGGAAGACATCATACTGCCAGCAGTTGTCATTTTAATGTCGGCAGACACAAGCAGCAGGAATATCTGGAGCGTTTTCTGTATATCTGTGAGTATATCGATACACATTGCACTGAGGACATAACACTTGATGAAATCGCAAAAATAGCCGGATTCAGTAAATATCACTTTACCCGGCTATTTAAACAGTTTACCAATAATACCTTTTACAAATACTTAAATCAGAAAAGAATAGAACTTGCCCTGACCTTTCTGGCTGATCCCAATATATCAGTCACCGAGGCTGCAATGCAGTCAGGCTTTGCAAATCCATCCACTTTCATAAGGGTGTTCAAAGCTGAAAAGGGCTGCACCCCGACTGAATTCCGCAAAATGTTTACTGGGTGAGCATTATGTATGAAAAATCTGCATAGTTATCACTATTGCTGCCATTTGATGATGCATACATACCGACCGTACAGCCCACAAAGCCACCTGCTTCTTCTGTGGTATATGGCAGCAGACTTATTTTTTCTGCGACTTTTACGCTCTTTTCGGCCGTACCTATCCATATAGATGCTTCCTGTTCCTTACAGATCATACATATATTCCACAGTGGATTTTTTTCTGTAATGCTGTACTCCATAATATCTGCCACTGCTATCTTTTTGTCAGTTCCCTTAATATGTGTAGTCACCACAAATACCAGCCTTCCGGCTTCCATTGTTATCTCAGCGCGAAGATGATTCTCATTGTTCTGGAAAAGTACAAGTCCTGCCGTCTCATTATCCGACTGTGGGATAAAACGCACTGCTGTCTTTACCGAAAACTCATAGCCCTTCTGTCTTAGTCCAAGAAATGCGCTTGTGCCAAGATCAGTGATCTGCTCTTTGTTTGTGTACAGTCTCAGTACTCCCGGATTTTCCTTAAGGGAGTAAAAAGACTCGTTGCGTTTTCCTATTCCAACCAGCCTCTTATCAGGCTTGGCTTCGCAGAAAGTTATAAAATCATTTTCTGATATCTCATCTATAAATCTGCACTCTTCAAGCGGTATATCTACCGTATCCTCAAGATGTCCTATCCCGGGTGCTATTACCGGCCATTCGTTTTCCCATATTGTTTTTGCAATAAAGGTCTCCCTGCCCATGCTGCTGTGCTTTTTGCATGGTCTTGACGCAAGCATGACCACATACCAGTTTCCGTTTATATCATCCACCAGATCACCATGTCCTGCATAGATGACCGGATAATCCATTCCCAGATTTCTGTGTGTAAATATCGGATTTCTCGGACATCCTTCAAACCATTTAAAAAGCTCCTTGCTTCTTGCTATCGTTATACTGTGCTCCGGTCCAGTGCCGCCCTCTGCATGCATCAGATAATAATATCCGTTTATCTTGTAGATATGTGGTCCTTCCGGCCATATGCAGCCCTTTACAGCACCTTTCCATATGGCCATGCTCCTGCCCTTAAGCTTCATGGTTCCAAGATCAAGCTCCTGTATCCATATCTCCCAGTCTCCATTGTAACGTACTCCTTCAGGGTTTGGGCGTGTGCCACAGTAATAACATCTGCCGTCATCATCAAAGAAAAGGCTTGGGTCTATTCCTACTGCTTCTTCTCCCAAATAATACGGATCAGACCACGGTCCTGCCGGATCCTGCGCTGTCACTATAAAATTGCCGCCATGCGATACATTGGTCGTTATCATATAAAAAGTTCCTTCATGATATCTTATGGTCGGTGCAAAAATACCTCTCGATATTTCTTCATTTTCCACGCATAGCTGCGATGGTCTGTCAAGTATATTGCCAATCTGCTCCCAATGAGCCAGATCCCGGCTATGAAATATGGGAACACCCGGTGCATACACAAAGCTTGATGTCACCAGATAATAGTCTTCCCCGACTCTACATATTGATGGATCAGGATAAAAACCTGAAAGTATTGGATTTTTTGCTGTTACCATGTCTCTTACCTCTCATTTCCTATAATACATATCCAAAGCCCAGTATCGTAAACTGCTTGTCTCTGTCTTCCTCTGCAATTTCAATTCTTACAACATGATTTTCACTGGTCTTATTGTTAAATATTATTGCCGCATTGCAGTGCTGCCAGTTATTGATATGCGGATCAGCCGTAAAATGATACTCTCCGTCCACATATACCTTCGCCTTTCCCACGTTTACCTCTCCCGAATCCTTAAATACAAGGAGAAGTGCCCTGCACTCCATCTCAAGCTCGAAATACACTTTTTCCCTGTTTAATGTATTTTTTGTGCCATCATACATCCAGTTATACGGGAATTCCGGAGTCAGCGAAAGCTGATCATCCATCTCAACGCTTTGCAGCTGTGTATCTGTCGAATCGAAACCACCCTCGTCAATATATGCCTTTGCATATATATCCTTTTTGTCGAGCAGTCTTATATTTTCAAAGCTGTTTCCTATTACCGGTGCAAGATTTAGGTTTTCCTGCAATATTTTTTCCTCTGTCAGTCCCAGTTCAAATGCATTCAAACTTGCATGCCCTGCCTGATCTATTTTTTCAAAAAGATACTCTATGCAGTCTGCCATGACGGAATGGCCTACATTGCCCGGATGAAACATATCATAGAAGAACTGATTTTTGCTTATTACCCTTCCCTCGTCATTTTTTAATGCAAACTGAGGGGAAACCGCATCCAGCACGCTTACCATTGGCAGATCATAGAGCTTTCCAACCGGGCTTAGGCGGTCTTGAAGGTTCCAGTCATTAGCAAATACGGAAAAAAGCAATATGACTGCCGGTTTCCATGGCAGATTAAGTACTTTACGTACAAGGCTTTCATAACAGTCACCCTTTGTCTCATCCCCCTCATCATTTACAGCAAATTCAATAACTACTATATCAGGCTGCTGTCCGTCTCTTAGTACATCCCTGTCAAATCTGATCATTCCCAGCTCCGATGGTGTGCCACCCACACCTGCTTTTATGAATTTCACATTATTCTTTGCAGAAAAACGCCTCTGGAAAAGCTGATAGGATTTGTATGCGTAGCACTCTGTATTTATAGGTGTCGCACCTGCTCCCTGTGTGATAGATCCACCGATGTATGCAAGTGTTACCTCTTTTCCGGCTCTTGTCTTTTCGATGGCTTTTCTTATGCGGTATACATTTCCCATATTCATAAGCGAATGGCTTATCATGCTGCAGTATTCATCAGAGTTCATATCCACCTCTGTTTCCTCAATATCTGCCGGAGCCTCATAGCCGTCATTCAGATACAGTCTGACACTCGCTTTTCCCATGATATCCGGTGTATTAAATATGAACTTTATCTGTCCCGGTATATCATCATCCGGTGTCCACTTATAATCTGACAGGTATATCTTTCTCTCCATTCCATCGCCTGTCAGCTTTACCTTAAGATTAGTACCGCCTCCGTACAGGTCCTGCTTTCCGTACATCTGAAACACAAATTCGATCTGTTCGTTTTGATTATCTGTTTCCACAGATACACCTATGCTGTGTACAAGCCTGCCAAAACCTTCCACCGTCTCTAACAGCCCCAGTTCCTCTTTATTTTCTATATTTCCGGCTATTTGTGCACTGTTTATCAGTCTTCCGTCGCTTTCATATATAAAATGTATAATGCTTCCATCTTCCTGTACTGAGCCGTATATATCCTTATCCTTCATGATGTAGAAATACGGTCTTTTTCTTTCGGGATCCTTTGGTGCTTTTGGCCCTGCCATCTTTCTGCCTCCTTGTTATGTCGATTTTATCAGCTATAATGACTATATGATACAAAAACTCCCGGTGCTTTGCACCGGGAGAAATTATAGATATTTGTCCTGTCTTTTATAGTTTATGACTGCTTTCTGCTTCTTCTTAATCTTGAAGCCCCTGCCATCGAAACTCCTGCAAGAAACAACACGATAAATGCTGCCGTTGCTGATTGATCTGATGTCTTTGCAGCTTTTTTTGCCGCCGGCTTGTTTGCTAAAGGCTTATTTGTGCTGCCTGTTGCCGGTTTATCCGCTGACGGTTTATTTATAGCCGGCTTGCCTGTACCCGGTTTTTCTGTATTACCTGTTGATGAATTATTTGTACCCGGTTTTTCTGTATTACCTGTTGATGGATCATCTGTACCCGGTTTACTATTATCATCAGACACTTCATCCTTTGCCTCTGCTGCAAGCTCTATTGTTCCGTATACCGATGATTTAGACCAGCCCATGCCTGTTTCATCATTCCAGCTTAAGGTTCCGATTCTTGCTCCTGAAGCATCAGCATCATTTATCTGGAACTCAAGACCAATCCTGTCACCCTTTTTTGGCTTTATGTCTGTCCACTTGAAGGCTGCCTCAATCACATATCCATCCCCAGTCACTTTTGCGGCAGATTGTACATTTTCCTCGAGACATTTCTTTCCATTGAAAGAATGCTCATTCTCATAATTGATCCTGTACTGCTTATCATCGTCATCATATGACTCTGTCTTGGCATTATTCTCATCGATAAATACCTCGAGTGAATCCTGCTGATATGCCTCTCCACCGTCTTTATTAAGCACCGGATCTTTAACTGTTGCATATACATAAAGGTTTTCGTCATCCCACAACACCTTGGCATCTGCTGTTACCTTAGCTCCAAGGTTTATTGTAAGAGGAATAGCCACAGCCTTATCCCATTCGCTGTCGGCTTCTCCGTCAATCTTTACCGTTGCTTTTGTTGCTTTTTCAATGCCCGGCTTGAGAGTAGCCTTTGCATAATATTTGCTGCTTGTCTCCTGCATTTCTTTAAGGTCATTGAAGCTTACAGCTTTATCGTTATTCATAACTTTTACATCCATGCCGATAGTCTTTGCAACTTTTAAATCAGTCATAGGTACTTTGATGGTCGCACGGTATCCACCATCAACAGCCTGTGCCTCAGAACGCTTAACTGTCTTCTTTACCGGTGTCACATCTCCTGCTGAGTTTGTCTCATCCACATATACTGTAACTTCATCCGTATCATTTATTGTGGCATCCTTTACGCTTACAAGTACATTTAATCCATCCTTATCCCATGTTGGAATAAAAGCTGCCTGTGTATCATCATCCGAAAAACTGTATTCTGTTCCGGACATTGTATCACCTTTCTGCTCAGCTACAACGATATCCTGTATTAACGGCTCAAGCTTTGTAGCATCTACATAAGCCCAGTATGCAGGCTTTGCCTTGTATTTTCCATCAAAAAGCAGTGGGCACTGCTTTGATCCGTCAGCTCCGCCACCAACATTTGACTGTGAATGAAGCCATGAATTTGGCTCAATAACTCCCCACACAGTGATTCCTGCTACATTTGTACCGTTTTTCTTTAAGTCCTTTGCAGCATCAAAAAGCTGTTTGTGACAGTATGCCATCTTTGTATACTCGCTCTCTTTTGATGCTGCTCCTGATTTGTAAGCTGCGCTTGCCTGGAAATCCAGCTCTGTAAGCTGAACCTTTCCTGCTGCTTCGGCATATTTTTTTGCTACTGTCTTAAACTGTGCTGCTGAGAAGCTGTCCACACTGTAATGTGCCTGCATACCAAATGCATCAAGTCGTGTTCCCTGTGCTGATTTTACATCACTTATGAGCTTTATGATTCCTTCTGACTTGATATTGTCTGTCTCTCCGAAATCATTGTAGTAAAGTTCTACATCACTAGGCGCATATTTATTCGCATACTTAAATGCATTGATTATGAACTCATTGCTCTTGTATACATGCCACCAGCTCGAATTGTTCCCATGACGTATCTCATCAAGCTTTCTGCCGGGCTTACCGTATCTGTACGGTATGTATTGCCGATAACGGCCTCATTTACTACATCCCAGCCATAGAAAAGTCCGTCGTACTTTTTATTTGCTGCCTCTCCGAAGTAGTGGTCGAATACACTTGAGATATACCACTCAAGTCTGCGGTTCATAGTCTCTTTATCTACATATGGCTTACTGATATCATAATTCTCATGGAAGAACCATTCCGGAGTCTGCGAATGCCATACGAGAACATGACCTCTTATGCGTATCTTCCTGTCAGGATGTGCCGCATTCCACTCCAAAATCTTATCTACCATCGCATCAGCTCTTGAGAAATCAAGGCTGTCCCCTGCGTCATTTACCATCGGTACTTCAAGATCCTGCCCATCAAACTGAACTGTTTTTGTTTTAACCGACTTCTCAAGCTGATAATTAAAAAGTGCATCCGGTTTTAATTCATTTCCAAATGTAACTGCATTAAAATGCTTCTCCACAAGGTCCATGAGCGTATTGTCCTTAATCTCATCTAACATGATACCTGTTCCTGCGATTGCATTTTCTCCAAGAGCATCACTGCTTGTGACAGATTTTTCCAGTCCTCAATATTCTGCTCTATCTCAGGTGGTGTCTTTGGTGTTGTATCAGTTTCCACTGTCACACTAACGAGGCTGATAGCTGATCCCGAACCGGCATTATCAGTAGTCATAAGACCAACTGCTACCATATCACCTTCACCTGTCGGGCTTATCGAGTATTCATCTGCGCCTGTAAGTTCATACTTCGTATTTGCGCCATCAGCATCTTCATCTCCATTCTTGTAGACCTTTAGTGAAACTGATCCTTTCTGATCCTTCACATTAAAGGTCACAGATTTTACAGTTGACATATCAACAGTCTCCGGCAGTCTCCATTTAACCTGATCGTACTGATTGTTAAATGTCACTTTCCACACACCATCTGTCAGCTCATAGCCGGCATTTCCCCAGTCTACTGTCAATTTATCAGCTGTGTATGTCGTTTTCTTTATATTCTGCTGAACTTCATCAGCGAATACTAACGACTGCGCCTGATACGCAGGTATAAGCTGTGTGACACCTGTGGCAAGCATAGTACTGCATACCGCAATACATGCTCCTTGTTTCAATAGTTTTTTCCTTTTCAACCCCATGTCCTCCTTACATGTGTATTTGTAATTCCAAAAACACTCTACCATAAGAGAGGTTTTAAAATATGGGACAAATTATAGAATATAACAAGTCAAATTATATGTGCGATAAATAAATTCAAATAATAGTAAGTCTGCGGTACCAGAACCATTGTATATAAAAATCAATAAATCCTGTAATTTCCTGAAAGTGCTAACATTGCAAACATGTAAAGGAAATTATCATAGTATCTCCTGTCACCTGTCCTAAGCGGAGTGTTCCAGAACTTTTCAACACACTGCTTTGCATATTTTCCATCTGCTGCGAGTGAAGCTTCTGCATTAACAGCAATGATTGCTACCGGATGAAGTGCCTTCTCATCAAGCGGTGTACCATCTATAAGAAATACACCATCCCAATTGTCCTTCTGATCCTCACAATAAAACTTCTGAAGCCTTTCTGCCGTTTTAATCTGCCACGGATCTGCATCAAACCACAGATGATCCATCGCTATATTGGCGATCGTGCGGTATGCATCACTGTAATACCAGTCATGTCTTCCAAATATTTCCTTATGCCCCGTATGAGGCTTTCCGTCATAATCTGCATATTCTGCGCTAAGTCCTGTCTTTTCATGGCATGCACTGTGCAGATATGCTCTGCTGGCAGCTGCTGCTTCTTTCCAGAATTCTCGGTCCTCCTCATAAGCCCTTTGGGCAAAAAGTTCATAAAAATGCGGCAAATGGTATGAAGGATCACTGAAATCCATATTTGTGACAAACTTTATCAGCTTGTTGGAAGGCTCCCACATTGGCTCTCCGCTGTGTCCCGGCTCACCCTTGTGTACACACTCCCTTAAGATATTTTGTGCCTCTTTGCTGTAGCAGAATATACCATCGCCATCTCCCCATCTTTTAGAGGCGAAAAACAATGCCATTGCAAAATACTCTTCCCCATCAGGTGCCGGTCCTTCGGCATTTCGCTTTCCGTTTGTCTGACATGACCACGCAAAATAATTTTTTGCCGGACCATCTTCTATGTACATATATGTGCGCACCCATTTCCACAGTCTGTCAAACTCTGCTTTTTTATCCAGCTGTACACATACCATCATGCCATATGACATTCCCTCGGTTCTCACATCATGATTGCCGGTATCCTCCATATATCCCATATCATCACCGGCTTCATGATAAAAACGTTCATCATCATTCCCATAGAATATCGTGTTAAAAGTATCCTCTACTCTTTTTTGAATTTCTTCTTCCGGATACCCATACTCTTTGAATATATTTCTGTATTTGCCTGTCTTATATGCTCCTGCCATTTTTCTCTCCTTTTTGTCGCTGTTTTACTGTATCCCGCACATTAAATTTACAAATCTGTGTCTGCATGATGTCCAGGATTCATTATCTCCTTTTTTGAACCATTCTATCTGTTCACTGTCCTTAATTCCGTATATGGCTGTTATGTTCCCGATGATATCATCAGATATCGTGCTGTCTGCCATTATTATCATAACTCCTTTTATCCTGCCTTCGCCAGACAGATTATCCATGATATTTGCTATCTTTCCCTGATGTATCCAGCAAAAATTTCTTTCGTCCGCAGCACACTCAAGCACACATACTCTGCCGATGTCACAGTTATCCTCTCCATAACCGGCTGGTGTATAAACATAATTCATACTGACCTGTCCGTCTCCATCACACGAATAATGGATATGTATCTGACCATGATCTGTTTCCTTAAGCTCATGCCAGCTAAAGCTCCTCTCAGGTACCTCAGCAAAGTTTACAGCCCTGTTATATCCGAACCCGACAGGTGCCGCAGGGTTTACTACAGGTGTTCCATTTACCATAAATGTCACATAGTTAAATCCCTCTGCCGGATTGCCTATTGTTTTTTCCCAGTAACCATCATTTTTCTTTGATCTGTAAAGAAGCTCCTCCGTGCCATTTTCAAGAACTACGCTCACGCTTTTTGCATCAGGTGCAAAAAGATTTACTTCAATGCTGTTATCCTCCGTCACACGGATACCATGTATGACATCCGGATATTTGCCAGCCGGTTTTCCATCCTCGTCATTTTCGAACTGTATCTGCCTGTACACCGGATCAAAAAATACCATGCTCTCATCCGCCTGTACCGGTGTGCTAAAATCAATATTCTTTGATCTGACCGGGACAGCTTTATTAATATCATCAAGTTCTGCGTCATCCCATGTAAAAAGCATCTGTGCGAAATCCTTAAAGCTCTTTCTCCATACATGCCATTCATGATAGCCCTCATATACTTTTGGTGTACTGTCTTTCCCCTGCCGTGAAAATTCCTTTACCATCTCATTGATTCCAAGCAGTATCTCTTTTCTTCATCTCCTGCCGACATAAAGACAGCTTCAAACCGATATGCGCTGTCAATGATTTTTTTCATGAGATGTATTGCAACACCTGAAAATACCCCAACTGCTGAAAAAAGTTCTGGGTGTCTTGCCGCTATATCCGTAGCCTGTGCTGAACCAAGTGAAAGTCCTGCCACAGCACGGTTGTTTCTTCCTTTTTTGACCTTAAAATTTTCCTCTATATAAGGGATTATGCTATTTACAAGCTCACTGTCAAAATCTCCCGGAAAAAATACAGGGTATTCGTTATCCTTAAATGAGTAGCCACTGCTTGCAACTATGATCATCGGCACACATTTTTTGTCTGCTATCAGATTGTCCATGATGAAATTCATCTTACCCTGCCATACCCATCCGGTCTCATTCTCCCCGACACCATGCTGTAAATACAATACAGGATACCTTCCATCTCCGCTCTCATATCCAGGGGGAGTATACACATAGCTCTCCTTTATGTGACCGTTTACCTGTGAGGTATATTTGCACAGACTTACCGTTCCATGCGGCACATCCCTGACAAAATAGAAATCCTCGCCCTCTTCCGGCACTTCAAATGTGTTTATTGCAGCAAAACAGCCATATGATATAGCCGCATGAGGATTTGTTATGCAGACATCATCTACATACCAGAAATAATAATGCATTGCCCAGTGGAAATCTTTAATGTTTGCCGAAAATCCACCCTGCATATCAGGCTTTAACTGTATGCGTTCTGAGCTGAAATAGCCTCCCATTCCGGCTACTTCTACTTTATTGGCATTTGGCGCATAGATATAAAAGGTAACGCTTCCATCATCCTCAAGTGCGACCGAGCATCTGTTATTGTCCATTGATGATGGTATCGTGCCTATATACAAAGCACCATTTTTTAAATCATCCAAAATAAAATCCCCCCATTCGTTTATTGATATATACAAGTGTAAACGAACAGGGGCTTGTTATTCTATTAATAAATTGCCAAACAGTATTCAAATATTGCTAATTTTCATTTACCTTTTGCTGTAAATAATCAAAATATATCTGTGGATTGCAGGCATTGTACTCCTCCATATACTGATCCCAGGCAGCATCAAAATCATCTGCCATTATCACCTGTGGCAGCCACCTCTTCTTAACTGCCTCAAGATTATTTTTTACTTTTCCACATTCGGATGTCGTAGGAATCGAATCTGAATATGAGTACATCGGATACCATGAACCTGGAGCATCGTTTTTACCGAGCAGTTCCACATAATTTTCCACTCCGTATGCATCAAAACATTCCTGAATATCTGCAGGCTGATTTTTATAGAATTCTTCCGGCTGATACTCCATTGAAAACGCATTTATACCATCATCAAGCATTCCCTCCACTCTTGGAAAGTATGAGTACGAACACATATGCGCTGTCTGATATGAGCTGTCACTTTTTTTCTCTGCCTGCTCATTGGTAAGGTAAAACAAACCGTTTTCATCGACTGAATAGTCCTTGCCCTCCTCTCCCCAGAACCTTTCTCTTATGATATCAGATTCCAGAAGATCACTGACAAACTTCATCGCACCTTCAATATCTTTACAGGAGGTGGTAATGGACACTCCTGAAGAATAATCTATTTCTGCCATCCTGTTTGTATGCCATCTGTTGTGAATACCATCATCAATCGTGACAGGAAGAGGAACATAATCACACCCAAGCTGTGCCAGATTCTGTTTTTTGAATACAGGATCTATTACATAATAAAACTGCCACCACTGGTCGACCATCCCAAGCACAGCTCCTGTTGACAGCTTATCCAGATATTGATCATAGGTGGCATTAAACGCCCCGGGATCCATTATTCCCTTACGGAACTCTTCGTTAAGCTTTCCGAAATATCTTTTGGCTGTGTCGGTCACATTGTAATCCATCACTTTTTTGGTTTCCGTGTCTACCATACAGCTTCCATCGTTTGGAAATCCGTCCAGAAACTGCGGCACATTTTCAAGGCAAAAATACCTCCAGTCATCACAAAGCATCGTAAATGGTATACTTTCTGTTCCATCCGGCATTGTTGGATTTGCCTGTACATAGCTTTCTATCAGGTCAAAGTACTGCTCTATCGTTGTAATCTTTGGATATCCAGCCCATTTTAATACTCTTGTCTGAATCCAGAAGGCTTCACCATTATGCAGCATCTCCACATCATCCCCATGTGATATTCCAAACGGTGGAATCCAATATATGTGTCCATCCGGCTGTCTTAACTTTTCCCATTGTTCATCACTGAGATATTCTTTTATGTTCGGATAATCGTCCCAGTATTCATCTATTGGAATGAGTGCATCTGCCTCATACAGCGCAGTCTCACCCAATACAAAATCCGGATATTCCCCGGTTGCTATGAGAGAATTTATTGCATCGTCCTTATCCTGTCCAACAAGCCATGTTTCCTCACATTCAGCACCGATCTGCTCTGCTATGAGCTGCTTTATATCATTATCCGGATCTATATTATCTCCTTCTACAGAAAAAAAAGCCGTAAAATGCTTTATTTCTTTTTTATCTGACGCTTTAAAAGTAACACCGGCTATAAGTCCGATAAACAATGCCACTGTAATCGCTGCGGAAACCAATCTTTTTATCATACCATGTTTTCTCCCTATTTTCTTTTGTTCAGTCTCTGCTATAAAATTGCATAATAGTCATTATATTCCATAAAAAATATTTTTACAAATCCTAAAATAAATATATCTAATAACTAGGGTATAAAACAATAATTTATCCTGCTGACATTTTCTCTGTCATACATTATAATTTCTATAATTTTAAAAATCAGGAGGACCATATAATGATCATACATGAAATAACAGAAGAATGTTTTAAGAAATATGGAAAGGTGATCGACTCTATAGATCTTACAGAGCTGGTCAGCACAATGCAGACAGTAGAAATTCCTGCCGATGTGGTTTATGAGCCATCCATTTCTGCACTTGAAAAGCTAAAATGCGCTACAGAATTACAACAGAAAACATACGGGGAGCTTCCTATACAGATAGGCTGGTGCATAGGCAACAATCATAAGCTCAATGCTGTTGAATATCACAGATGCTCTGAGGTCAATATTGCCGCAACTGATGCCATACTGATACTCGGCCGACAGCAGGATATCTCCGTGGAAAATACATATGATACCTCTTTGATGGAAGCTTTCAGGATTCCTTCCAGAACAGCAGTTGAGCTTTATGCCACAACACTGCACTACGCACCATGTAATGCATCTGCTGGCGGATTTCTGGTAGCCGTTGTACTTCCAAAAGGCACAAATGAAGCCCTGGAACATCCACACACCGGCGGAGAAGATGCTCTTCTTGCAGCTAAAAACAAATGGCTTATCGGACATCCTGAAGGTGGACTTCCTGAGGGATCATACATAGGGCTTACAGGTGAAAATCTGGAAATTAAATAAAATCGAGTAGGAGGCGGTGGCTAACCGCTGTCCTCTCACAGCACCGTACGTACCGTTCGGTATACGGCGCTTTCAATAGTTGACGTGCACTGACTGATAGGCTGTGGCTAAATCATAAAAGCCGCTG
>ENA-OQIR01000110-OQIR01000110.1-human-gut-metagenome-genome-assembly--contig:-NODE-110-length-36339-cov-3.893350_pt1 | contig 36339 bp, 37 predicted proteins | sample MGYA00242580_ERZ504745 | MGnify/ENA primary metagenome ERZ504745 (study PRJEB26092, sample SAMD00036214) | human gut metagenome | host: Homo sapiens | study: EMG produced TPA metagenomics assembly of...
CCGCTCGAGTTTGTCGCTGGCGAGGACGGCTCCGTGTGCGCCGTCAAGGTCCAGAAGATGGAGCTCGGCGAGCCCGACGAGTCCGGCCGCCGTCGTCCGGTGCCCATCGAGGGCGCCATCGAGGAGATCCCCTGCGACGTCGCGATCTCGGCTATCGGCACCAACGCCAACCCCTTCGCAAAGAAGATCGGCGGCAAGATGGAGCTCAACAAGTGCGGCTACATCGTTGCCGACGAGGAGACCGGCCAGACCACCGATCCCCGCATCTGGGCCGGCGGCGACATCGTCACCGGTGCCGCTACGGTCATTCTGGCGATGGGCGCCGGCAAGAAGGCCGCCGCTTCGATCACCAAGAGCCTGCTGGGCGAGTAATCACCTACAGCGCTAGCCACCAAACGGCAAAGTCCCCGTCGAGCACACGCCCGGCGGGGACTTTTTTCTATGCCAGCCGCCCGACCACCACGATGGGGACAGGCACCTTTGTGGTGGTTGGGGGCCTGGTCGGCAAACCAATTCCAGCGTTTGTCTCAATCTGTAACAGTTAGACCCTGTTGAGCCTTGTAGTTGTTACAGATCAAGATATTGTGCGAACATCCGCCTGTTTGTCTCAATCTGTAACAGTTAGAGACCAAATTCCTCGCTACGTGTTACAGATCGAGACGTTAGGTTGGCGGCCGAGCAGTTCATCTCAATCTGTAACATCTAGAGCCGTTTTGGGCAGCTTGGTGTTACAGATTGAGATCTTGCAAAAGCCGAGAATGGGCGTTGTCGCCAAAACCTAACGCTTGCGACGCTTGGTCGCGGCGATGCCGACCGCGGCAACGGTTGCGCCGGCGATGCCCAAGCGGCGACCGTCATCGCGGTGGAGTCACCCGTGCTGGCGAGCTCCGTGCCGCCGGACTTCTTGCCGTTCTCGCCCTTACCCTTGGACTTGTTCGTCGTCACCGTGGTCGTCGTCGAAGTCGAACCGCCCGCAGGTACCCCGGTGCCGCCAGAGCCATCCGCACCGCCGCCCTGCTCGCCGTCGCCAGGCGTCGGCTCGGGCTCTGGCTTCAGACCGGATCGGGCGTCGGCTCAGGCACCGCCTCATCGGTCACCGTAATCGTAATGTTCAGACGCTCGGAATACTCACTGTACGACATGCCAGGGCGCTGCGCCGCAATGCGCACATACATGTTGCTATCGAGCGCAATGGGCTCGGTGTACTTTACGCGGTCTTCGTCACGGCAGGGACAGGTGTCGTTGGTGGTGTACCAAATCGTCGTGCCATCTCGGCAGAAAGCTCCAGCTTCGTGCCCTTGGGCACCGTAATGTAGTTCTCCTTGGGCGACCATGCACCAAACGTCGTCGCACCAATCGTCGCCACCGGTCGCGCCGGTCGCACTGCCTCGGCAGACACGCGAACGTCGACCTGCTTGGACAGCGCCGTGCCGCCCACCGCCGCCGTCAACGTCGTCAAACCGGGCAGAGCACCATGCAGCACAAACATCGCCGCACCGTCCTCGCCCGTCACGGCCTGGGTGGCATCGACAGAGCAGATAGCCGAGGACTCCAGCCCAACACTAACCTTGGCGCCCGCAAACGGCTTGCCCGCCTTATCGGTCACGTGCGCCACCAGCTCAAAGTCACTGCCATCAAGCATGGTCACGGCCTGCTCCACGTTGAGTTTGAGCTTGTCGGCACGAACGCCCACGACAAGCTCGCCACTTGCCCAGCGCGCCATGGCCGTGCCGGCGTAGTTGCGAGCACCGTCGAGCTCAAACGCCACCGTCGAGCCCGCCTCACGCGCATCGGCATAGCGAATACGCAGCACGCGCGATAGCGGCTTGCCATTGGGATCGTCCTGTTTGTCGAGCCACGTATACGTCACGTCGCCCAAGCCCTGCGCGCGCAATGCGACCAGGGCATCGTCGCTCGCATCCATATACTGCGCAAACTCAACCTCGATGCAATCGGTATAGGCATGGGCCGAGGCCACCTCGGGCGCCGCCGTCGACACCAAGCCAATGTTCACCTCAGTCTGAATCGGCGGCACGCGCAGCCAAGCCGAACGCGCCTCCTCATACCCGTCCTTTGTCACGCGCACCTGATACCAGCCGGTCGGCGTATTCCAGTTGTACGCGCCGTCCGCACCCGTTGCAAGCGGATTGTCCTGCTCATACTCCTCGGCATCCCAACGCACCGCATTGGTACCGGCCGCATTGTCGGCGCTCCACAGCTCAACCGTCGCGCCTTCAACCGTATTGGACAGCAGGCCTCGTACACCACGCCCGCAGGTCGGGTGCAGCCTTGGCAGCCACATTGCGGTAACGCGCCTCGAAGATCGACTGCATCTTCTCGTCCGAGATCAAGCCGTCCTTGTTGGCCTTGTAGACCTCGGCATCGGTCAGCTCGCCCCAGTTGACCGTAATGCGATTCTGGCACGCGCGCTCCACCTGCTCGCAGGCAACATCGTAGGCGCATTCGGCATTGGTCAGCTTAATCGCGCGCTCCGAACCTACGCTGGTCGAAGCCGCATCATAGGCAGCGCCCACCACGGTACCCGCCGAACCGGCCGTCAGCACGCCGGCGATTGTCATAATGGAGCCCACTGCCACATCGGTGCTATCGTGGCAGAGCTGGCGATACAGCAGATCCTCAAACGCACGCGCCTTCTCCATGGCGTCACGCAGCGCGTAAATGCACTTCCAGTCGTCCTCGGTCTTCTCGGGCTTGGCAAGCAAGCGCGTATGCTGAAGCTCATAGCCCTCGCGCTCGCCCTTCACCTTCTGCATGCGGACGTTCACGTTCTCCCAGTTCTTGCTGGCATCGTTCACGCCGTAAATGCCGGTAAAGATGCCGATGCCCTGGGTCGCCGCGGGAAACGCCTGACCGGCCGCCTTCCACGCGTCGGTCTTAAAGACCTGTCCGAACATCTCGCACTCGATCTTATAGCTCTTGAGCGAACGGATCGTGCGGATGAGCTTCATATGGGCGCTCACGTCGCCGTTGAGCTTCCAGGCCATGAGCCATCCGCGCACCTTGGAGTTGTTGAGGCTATGGACCACATTCCAGTTGTCGTACAGGTTGTCCAGAATGTCGCACTGCATGGCGATCGAGTTAAACAGAAGCGCCTGGTTCTTGTTGTTATTGGAGTTCTCGATAAACTCCGACTCGATATAGCCGTCTGCTCGCCATCGGGCGCGGCGACCTTAAAGCCCTTGACGGTATCGTCGTCAGCCGCCTTGTAGCTCAGCGAGCTGCCGAGCACCTGGCCCAAATCGTTAAACCCGCTCGTCGACTGGCCGTTGTACTCGCTGGCCTTAATGCCCGCACACTTGTTGAGCGCCGCAGCGGTTGCGTCATTCCAGCTTCCGTATTGGTTGAGCTGGCCGATACCCATCGACTGGCCCACCAGATCCTCGGCCTGCTGGGCAATAAACTCCGCTCGCGATGCATGGTCGACGAGCTCCTTGATGGCGGCCGCATCCGCAGCGTTCGCGCCCTGGGCCGCCGCGAGTTCCTGATACCAATCCTCGCTGGTGCCGTAAGCATCCTCAAAGATCATCTTGTCCACATTGACGCCATAGCTGTCGCCCTGCTGGGTCAGCAGCGCCGACGACCCGCCGACCGCGGCCTTGAGCTCAGCCGCAAACTGCGCGGCCTCGTCGTTGCCAGCACCATCACCCTCGCCGTCGCTGGCGGCAGGGGCGCGACGAGCCTTACGCGCAGCTCCACCTTGGGCTTCATCCTCTTTACCGTCCTTGTCCTCTTCGGCAAACGCATCGGCGACCATCTGGTCAATCGCGTCGTTAAAGGCCTCGTCGACATCATTAAACGAGTTATCCATCATATACTCGTGCCACTGCTGCACGGCATTCGAGAACTCCTGCTGGCGCTCCTCGGCCGCGGCGGAATGCTTTTTGGCCGAAGCTTTGGCGTCAAAACTCAGCATGGTCATAAGCTGGGCATTGGAGATGCGGTAGGTCTGCGGCATAAAGATTTGCTCAAAGTTGCCGCAGTTCACATAGGTCGAGTCATTCGCCTTGTTAAACTCATTAAGCAGCTTAAGGTAACCCTCGTCCACATACTCCGCCGCATAGCGCACGCGGGTGCCCTCGCGCGACTTTTGAGTCAGAGGAATCGTCACCGTCTTGCCATCCACGCAGTCCACGTACAGGTCGAGCGTGTCGGCGGCCTCTTCGTTTCCCACCTCGAGCGTGATGTCAAAGGTCCAGTAGGCATTCTTCTTTTGTGGCAGATGATGGAAGGTCCACAGGCCCTTGCCGGTGTCCTTGCCGTCCTTGACCAGGTTTTGCGTACCGCCACGATACGTCACATCAAAGTTCCAGACCGAAGCACCCGGAACATAGCGCACATAATTGCGAGCCGTCACCTCTGCGGCAGCGGCGGCGACATCGGTCGAGCCCACGCGCGCTTCGAGCGTCACACGCTCGGCGGCAAGCGTATCCTGCGGCAGTTCGTATTCAATCTTGGCACGGCCGAGTTTATTGGTCTTGCCGGTGTACTTTGCAGCCGACGAGCCCGTCCCCACGGTGAGCTGCACGCTCTTGCCCGGCGCTGCATAAACGTAGGCCACATTGCCCAGCAGGCTGTGAACGTCGGTGTTGTCGACCTCGATGCGCGATCCGCTAACCTCAAGCGTGGTGCTTCCCAGCGGCAATGTCACCTCGCCCAGCGTAATAAGCGGCGAGACGGCATAGATGCCGCGGCCTTAGGCTTAAAGCGCACAAACACATCGGCGCCCGCACTCTTCTTCATATCGAGAACGAGGTTGTCGCCCTCCAAGTTGTGGCAGCCCACATGGCATCGGAGCTGGCGCCGGCTTCGCGAGCGCCTGCGGACACATCCTCGACGGCATCCTTGGCCAGAGGAATCTCGATCTTGGCAGCCTGGCTGTCCTTGAGCTCGTAATGAATGCGCAGCTCGGTCTCCGCGCCAACGACCGCGGACGAATCAGCGATAACCGAGCCCGCCGTCAGCCCGCGCTCGGCACGATACGTCTCCACGTCAAACGTGGGGACGTCGAGCGTCACGTCGAGCTGCTTGCCGTCCTCAATCTTCACCTGTTTTTGCGCGATATGCTTACCCACAGTCAGCCCTAGGCGGCTAAACGTGGAATAGCTCGTCGCCTGGATGTCGTAGCTCGTCTTGTTAAAGGCGACGATAGTGTACGAACCGGCCTTAAGGCGCGGCGTCTCGGCCTTCATGATAGGCGTGGTGCCATCGTCTTCGTAACCCATCAAATAGGTGACGCCGTCGGCGACCAGCTTGCCGTCGGACGTACGGAACACCAGCACGCGGTTGGCTCCCTGGTAGTCGCCCTTGGTCGTGACCGTCGCCGTGCCCCAAGGCTTCAAGTCGATATCGACCTTGCCGGCCGAAGGCTTCACCGTCGCCGTCGCCCCACCCAGCTTGAGGCTGTCTTTGGGCTCGAGCGTTATCTCCAGATCCTGGTCCGCGTCGGCAATGGCCTGCGACACCACGAGTGCTGTGCCCTGGATACGGAAGTCGTTTTCCTTGTCACCCTTGGCAGGCTTAAGCGTCTTGCCGCCGCTCTTCACCGTCAGATCGATGTTATTGAGACTATCGAGCTCAATGCGTTCGGTCTTATCCTGGCCTGCGACCGGTTCGAGATAGGCCACGTTGAGCTCAATCGCGCGCGAGGCCGGAATCTTGGTAAAGTCCTCCGCCTTTATCTCTCCGATATTCCATGTGCCCGTCATCTGGTCGCCCGGGCGCGCCAGCACCATGTCATAGTAACCGCTGAGCGAAATGCGCAGGGTGGCTGCCGTCTTGGAGAGAGCGTCCGCTGTAAAGCTGCCGTCATCGCCAACCACCAGCGGCGTGGACTGCCCCGCCTGCACGAGTGTAGCCGTCGCGCTCTGGGGAAGTTTGCCCGCGATCTGGGCGGCCTCGCCCATCCACACAAAGGTATAGGCGGGACGCGTTGGGTCGGCCGAGTCCATGCGATCGGCCACGGCATCGGCAAGCTTTTTGACCATCGAGGGGTTGCCAGCCGAATCGGTCGCATAGGCATAGATGGTCTGGCCTTCACTAAAGGGAATCGCATACGTTACGCCATCGATTGTCACGCGCTCATTATAGTCGCCCGGATAGCCCGCCTCACCAAACTGAAGATCGGGGTTCATCACGCGCAGGGCAACGGCATTATGGTTCGTCTCGTTTCCGTATCTCGTGTTCTCAAAAGCTCCCCACTCTATCATTTCCACGCTTTTGGGTAGCACAATCTCTTTGCCGGCAATCGCAGGATCAAGAGAGGCGAACGCGGGCGCCCCGATATATTTAACGCCGTCGCCGATCGTCACCGACGACACATGCGAGCACCCGTCAAAGGCATTGCGCTCAATCCGCTCCACCGTGCCCGGCACATTGATCTGCGTAAAGGTGAGCACTGTTGTGTCCGAGACATAGAACTGTGGCACGCCGCAATAGGCGAATGCAAGATAGTCGATAGTTTTGACCGAAGTCGGCAGCGTTGCCACCACCTTGTCGTCAAGTTGTTCACATTCCTTAAAGGCCTGCTCGGGAATCGTGGTAAAGGCCGCGTTGTTGGGCCAGGTTACCGTTTGGAGCGTCTTGCTTTTGTAGAATGCATAGCTCTTGAGCTCCTCGACCGAATCGGGCAGTGCGATCTCTTTGATGCTGCTGCCGCCCAAGCCTCCAACCGAGCGGACATGCGAATTAGGGGCGAAGGTGATCGATGTGAGCGCAGCGCTTCCCATACCCGTAAGGCTTACGACATTTTTGTCGTCGATGGTCGAGGGCACCTCCAACGTGGTAATGCCCGCGTCGCCATACTCGATAGAAATTTCGTTGGTGAGGCTATCAATCGAGAAGTAGTACTGCGCGGGGGTCTGCTCGCCGGCCACGTAGCCATCGTCGTATTCGTCCTTTACGCCCGTGGCGCCCTTCGAGGTCATCCAGAGCCCAAGATCCTCATTCCAGGTTGCTTCGGCTTCGGCGGTCTCCTCCTGCTTCTGCTGTTCGGCGAGCTCCTTGCCCTCGACAAGATCGGTGGCAAGCGTACCCGCAGGTGTGCTCTCGGTCTGCCCGGCGCCCGTTAGGCCCGCCGCCGATGCAATCTCGGAGGCCGGGGGCGTAGGGGTGTCACCGTTATCGAGCACCGTGGGGTCGGCAGCGCCGGCATCGGGCGCGGGGTCGGCGGAAGCAGAGTCTGACGTTTGGGCGTCAGCCGAATCGGCGGGAGCGGCGTCGGCTGCTTGGCCGTTATCCGTCTGCACAAAAGTGCCGTCGGTGTTGAGGGCCTCAGCAAACGCGCCCGCGGGAAACGAACCCGTCACCATGGCGAGGGTCACCGTGGCAACCGTCAGCCGGCGGCAAAGCGCTCGAGCAGTAGTCCACCTCATGGTCGTTCCTTTCTTGCAAACCTAAAGTCATCCAGCGTAATCGTGGTCCACAAACAAAGCGAACGGTAGGTTCATATATACGAACCTACCGTTCTACCTGCGCAAACCGCCACAAAGGGGACAGGCACCTTTGCGGTGGTTCTGGACTCGGCCGATCGGTTTGTCTCGATCTGTAACAGCTAGAGGTCAAATTCCCCGCTTGGTGTTACAGATCGAGACATTAGATTGGCGGCCATTCGGTTCATCTCAATCTGTAACATCTAGGGCCGTTTTGACTGGCTTGGTGTTACAGATTGAGATTTTGCTAAAGCCGAGGATGGGCGCCGCCGCCAAAACCTAACGCTTGCGGCGCTTGGTTGCGGCGATGCCGGCGGCGGCTACGGTTGCGCCGGCGATGCCTAGGGCGGCGACCGTCATCGCGGTGGTATCCCCCGTGGTAGCCAGGACAGCATCGCCCTTCTTGGCCTGCGTGGTTTTCTCAACCGTCTTGGCCGTGGTGGTTGTCGTGACCGGTTTAGCCGCGGGCTTGGTCTCGGGCTTCACCTCGGGCTTGGGCTCAGACTTGACCTCAGGCTGCGGCGCGGGCTTTTCGGGGTCGACCGGAGCCGGCGTGGCCTCGGGCGTAAACGTCAGATCGGTGTTGAGCCACAGAGTGAAGATACAGCCGCTCTCGGGATCAACTACACTCGCTTCGCCCATCTGGTAGCCGCACTCCTGGCCGTTGATCACCAGCTTGGTGTTGGGCGTAAAGTAGAATCCGCGCGCGGGCTTGAGGTAGATACCGTAGCGATAGGTCACGCCAGGCTTAAAGGCGTCGATGTGGTTCGTGATGTTCTGATCCCAGAACTTCTGAGAGTTCACTTCGCTGCCGTCGCTACCCGTCCAGTACTCACACTGAGGAAGGGAGTTGGAGCCCGTCGGAACATTCGCCGTAAAGACCGGCTTATCGCCCGCCTTGAAGGTGGTCGTGGCGCCGTTGATCTCTATAACGTCGATGGCCCGCCATTCGTCGATCGGCTGCTCGCACAGCATATTGTCAGCGTTTGGCGCGAAGACGCCGTTGACGGTCTTGATGTGGTGCGTCCAATGGCCGTTGACGTACATCATGCAGTCATTGCCCACGGTATTGTCGCCCTTGAGCCTCAGCTCGACGGAATACATGTAGAACTTGCCCTCTTCGAAGTGTTCGATCCTCCTCGCGCCCGTCGGATACTTGGCGGGGTCGGAATACCAGAAGGCAACGGGCGTGAGCTCCGCGGGGTCGCTGCCATCCATCTCCTCCCAGCACTCGTAGGCGATCTCGTACTTGTCGGCGTCAGCAGCGGGAATCGTCGCGGTCGCGCGGGGCGCCTCGCCGGGCGCGTAGTTGGTCTTCACGTCGTTGACGTTCAGGTTATGGAGGGCTTCGTTTTCTGACGCAACGAGCGTAATTTCGCTATTGATGGCGTAGCGGAGGTAATAATCGTACCTGGTTTCGTTGACGATAGTGAGCTGCTTCATAGTCAGTTCCGGTATACTCCAGTGCCGTGCCAATATAGAGAGCCTCATTGCGCGTGAGTCGATACGAGCCGCCTGCCGCGCCACCCGTAAAGGTCAGCGTCAGCCTCATGTGATTGCCAACGGGTTCGAAGCGAGCCGTCACGTCGGACATGGACGCATCCTGAACTTCGACCAGAATGCCCGAAGCGGCATCGGCCCTGTAGTACTTAACCTCGACGACTTCGCTCGCAAGCGTTTCTGGAATGCCACCCTCTACATCGAGAAAATCGTGGGTATACGGCTGGCCCTTTTTGAGTGTGACCTTGCTCGGAAGCGCGCAGTCCGTATAGTGGGGGACCACGGTCGTGTTGACCCTAACGTCGCTGCCGCCAACAACATCGGTCACACCGCAGGGCATGATGGCGTTGCTCGCCGGCATGGCGGCGTTGTCGTCGCCAGAAGCGTTTTGCCCAGCGAGCGCAGCACCGCTAGACTCATTGGCGGCATCGGCTGGGATTGTCTGCTGAGGCTCAACGGTGGCTTGCGCCGCCGGAGCAGCATCGGTTGCAGGCGCGGTCGAAGCAGCTGGTGCGGTCGTTGCAGCCGTATCCTCCGCAACCGTCGGCGTCACCGGAGCCGCGGCAACCTCATCCGTCCCAGCGGCGGGATCGGCGCATTCCGTCGCCAGCGCCACGCTCGGCAGCAGCAACTGACCGACCATAAGCGCACACGCGCCGGCGCAAGCTATTTTGGCACCCACACAACGCCAGGTACCGTGAACCAGCGAGCAGGTGGACTCACGTTGAGCTTGCTTGTCAAAGTGGCTTACGTTCATAACGCCTCCTTGGTCGTAGGGACATACCACCACAAAGGTGCCTGTCCCCTTTGCGGTGGTTCTGTACCACCAAGATGTGCCAAATGACTCCGTATGCCTAGGTTCGTAGATGTGAACCTAGGCCTCTACCTGCGGTTTAATTCAATATGATTTCGCCATCGCCACACTCGTCCCGGGAACGCTACAATCGAGGACACGATTATTCGTCCACCCAAAGGACCGTCCTTGAACCTGAGCAGGTCTAAAATCAACGCGCTTCTGGCACTCGCGCTCTTCACCTTCGCCTTCCTTGCCGCCGAGTTTCGCTTCGACGTCAACGTCGGGCTGCTCGCCGGTGCCGAACGCGTTGTGCTTGCGCAGGGCTTTATCCTTGGCGCCAGCGTCATCGGCTTTATCGGATATGCACCACTGCTCGGTCTCGCCCAACGCAAAGGCCAGCCCCAGGCAGTTGTCAGCGCCGCCGTTCCCATCGCCATCCTGGGATTGACCCAGATCCAGTCCCCCACGGGTTCGCTTGCCCTCGAGATTCTGGCTGCCTCGCATTCATCGGACTCGGCCTGTTGGGCGCCGCTACGCACTACGCCTTTTCACTGGCGTTTCAAGACGATCCCAAGCTCGCCACCGGCGCGGGAGCGGCCTATGCCGCGGGCATCCTGATGCAGTTCGCCATCAACCTGCTCAATTGCGGCGGCATCGCAGAGCTCATCGTCCTTGGCACAGTGACTATCGCCATCTCCGCCCTCAGCGCCGTTCCCCTAAAGGCTGCCGAGAGTCCCAATCCCACCGTCAACCCCTTTGCCGAGCCCTCACACGCCCTCGCCAAGCAGGCATGTTGGAGCATCGCGCTCGTCATGATTCTTGCCTGCTTGTTCTCGACCCTCGACAACGTGGTCACGCTCTCCAACGCTCATGGCACCATTGCCGTGCAGACCTGGCCGCGCCTCTTTTTGGCTGCAAGCGGCCTTGCCGCCGGTCTTATCTTTGATCTTGCCGAACGTCGCTACATGGGTCTCATCATGCTCGGCGTCACGGCACTTTCCACCATCTCGATCTTGGCCGTGGAAGCCGGCGCCGACCCCAACTTGGGCCTTGTCGTCTTTTACCTGAGCTCGGGCTTTTTTGTCACGTTCTTTACCGCCACGTTTACGCAGCTGGCGCCGCGCATGCATACGCCCGCACTGTGGGCTGGCATGGGCCGCGCAGCCAACAACGTATGTGCGTTCACCACGTCGGGCATCTCGCTGGCACTTGTGACCTCGGGCAATGTCGCCCTCATCATGATCGGCGCGCTCATGCTGCTTGTGGCGGCGAGTGTGGCGTTTGTAGCCGCGGGCCTGTTCCGCCTACCCCAAACCGAGCAGGAGCGCGAACACCAGCAACGAGCCGAGAAAGCACTCGCCGCCCCCACCATCGAGGAGCAACGCCAGGCCTTCATCGCCAACCACGCTCTCACCCCGCGCGAAGTCGACGTGCTCATAGCCGTGACCCAGGATGAACGCCCGCTCAAGCAGGTTGCCGAGGAACTCGGTATCTCGATGCGCATGGTGCAGCGCCACCTGAGCTCTATCTACCAAAAGACCGACACGCAAACGCGCGCCGGTCTCACCAAAGCCTTCCCCTCGGCCTAAAACAAAAACCATCACAAAGGTGCCTGTCCCCTTTGTGGTGGTTATTGATCGGCTAGCCTTCGAGCTGCGCTACCTTGTAGCGGTAGGCAGCGGCGATGACATCTTTGCAGCCCTCGCGGCCCAGCTTGGCGCGGTTGACGACGATGTCCTTGCCACTCGTCATCTTCCACTTTCCGGCGCTGTAGCGCTTATAGAACGCCTCGCGCGCCTTCTGCTGCTGCTTGACCAGCTTGGCGCCCTTCTTTTTATTAAGGCCACGCTTCTTGCGCACAATCTCGACGCGGTCCTCAAAAGGAGCGGTCACCAATACGGCAATGTGGTTGGGGTTGTTACGCAGCAGGTAATCGGACAGGCGGCCTTCGATAATGCAGCTCTCGGTCTCGCCCAGGTCCAAAATCACCTGGCTCATCTTCTGGAACAACTTGTCCGAGTACGAACGCGCGTCGTAGCGGTCGGGCAGAAACGCCATGTTCTCCACAGCCAGACGTTCGTCGTAGGCGGCCATCTTATCGAGCGACTCGCCCGTGCGCAGCGACGCACGCACCAGCAGTTCGTTATCGTACAGTGGAATCCCCAACTCGTCGGCAAGCATGCGACCAATCTCGTGGCCCTCGGCGCCAAAGTCGCGCGCGATGGTAATGACCACAGGATTCTTCTTATTCTCCAGATCGCTCATCGCGATTCCTTTCTCTATGTGACAAAGGGGCTGTCCCTTTGCCACATTCTACGCTGCCACCATTCGCCTCTGATATGCGCGAACCAGCAGCGAGATACCAAAGTTGAGCACAAAGTACATCGCAAACACCAGGCCGTAGAGCATAAGCACCTGCGACAGATCGATCGCGTGAGCCATCACGACGTTTGCCGTGTACATGAGCTCGGCCACGTTAATGCCCGAAAGATACGAGCTGTCCTTGATGACGGTCGTGCATTGGCTAAACAGCGCCGGATGATCGTCTTAAACGTCTGCGGCAGAATGATGTAGCGCATGGTGGCAAAGAAGCCAAAGCCCTGGCTCTGCGCTGCCTCAAACTGGCCGCGCGGAATCGAGTTGAGGCCGCCGCGTACAATCTCGGCCATAACAGCGCTGGTAAACAGCGTAAAGGCGATGGTCGAAATCACAATGTCCAAACCCTGCACCGTAAAGTAGATAAACAGGATCCACAGCAGGTTCGGCGTGCAACGGAACAGCTCGATATAGGCGCTCACCAGAATACGGAACGGGCGGGGCGCATAGCTTTTAACAAGCGCCAGCACCGTGCCAAAGATGAGCGAGAAAAAGATCGACAGCGCCGAGATCTCGATGGTCTTAACAAAGCCGCCCCAAATGTAGAGCAGGTTGGTCGCGTTGAAGATTTCCATGCGCTAGGCCTCCTCTACGTTGTCGAGCCCCAGCTCGGCGAGGCTCACGCCGCGCGGACGCTCCTTGGAGCGGCGCTCGAGCCACTGCACCAGCATGGCGAGCGGAAAGCAGATGATGAAGTACATAAGGCAGCAGACGATGTATCCCTGCAGGTAACCGTACAGACTCACAAAGTTGTCGGAACGGTACATAAGGTCGCCGCCGGCCACAAGCGCCAGCACCGACGTGTTCTTGACTAGGTTGAGTGCCTGGTTGCACAGCGGCGGCAGAATGATCTTGAATGTCTGGGGCAGCACGATGTACCAGTACGCCTGCGCACGGGTGAAGCCCTGGCTCTGCGCCGCCTCCATCTGACCGCGCGGAACCGCCTCGATACCGGTGCGGATAACCTCCGAGATGTAGGCCGCGTGATACAGGCCCACGCCCAAGAAGCCCAGCACGAACGGCGCGATGCGCACCGGCTGGTCGGCACCGGTTATGGCCTGCAAAAACTGCGGACCAGCCATGTACATAAAGAGCACCTGCACGGGCAACGGGGTGTTCTGGTAAAACTCCACGTACACGCGGCTTATGGCGCGCAGCACGCGCGAACGGGTGGTAGAGAACACACCCAGCAGCGTGCCCAGCACCAGCGACAGCAGCAGACCGGCAACGACCACCTGTAGCGTCACGCCAAAGCCTCCCAGAAGGGCCCCATGTTTTGAAATGTCGTCGACCAACGGTCGGCGTCAAATAATCCTTCGAGCATTTGATTCCTTCCTTGGACGATGCGCCTATACAAGACCCCAGGTCTTGACCTCTTGGTCGAGCCAGCCATCGGCCAGGCGATCGCAAATCACCTGATCGACCACGGCCGAAAGGTCGCAGCCCTTCTTGGTCGCCACGCCGTAGCCCTGCTCGCCAAACTTGACCTCGGGCTGCAGCAGCTCAACGGTCTCGTTCATGTAGCCGGCCAGCGTGGAGCGGTCCATGGCAAAGACGTCGATATTGCCGGCGTCGAGCGAACTCTTGATGATGGGATAGCCGCTAAAGGCCCTAAACTCGGGCTTGCAGCTAAAGCCGTTGTCCTTGATCATCTGCTCGATCAGGCCCTGCGTGGTAGCACCCTGGCTCACGCCGATGACCTTGCCGTCCAGGTCCTCAATCGAGGTGAAGCCCGAACGCTTCTTGACCATGAGTCCCACGTAGTCGGTACGGTACGGCGTCGAGAAATCCCAGCTCTTCTTGCGCTCGTCGGTGATGGTGTAGGTCGCCGCAACCACATCGAGCTGGCCGTTATCGATCAGCGGACCGCGCGTCTTGGGCGTTACATCGGTGAACTCGACAAGCTCCTGGCGCGGGCCTCCTTGTAGCTCACGCCAAAGACGGCAGCGGCGATCTGGTAGCACAAATCGACTTCCATGCCCTCAAAGCGGCCCTTGGCGGTGTCGTAATAGCCGTAACCGGGAACATCCTTCTTAACGCCGGCATTCAGATGGCCGCGCGACTTAATGGCCGCAAGCTTAGACCCCTTGTCGGAGCCCTCGCCGCTGGCGGAGTTGCCGCAACCGGTAAGCGCGGTCCCCGTCAGCGCAAGCATGCCGGCGCCAACCAGCTGCAAAAAGTGACGGCGCGACACGGCCGCCCTCGTCATATCCGTCATGTCCATCACCGCGCCTAGTGCAGAATCTTGGACAGGAACTCGCGGCAGCGCGGGTTCTCGGGGTTATCGAAGAAGTGCTCGGGCGTGCCCTCCTCCAGAATGCGGCCGTCCTCCATAAAGATGACGCGGTCGGCCACCTGGCGCGCAAAGCCCATCTCATGCGTCACGCAGATCATGGTGATGTCCTCCTGCGCAAGCTCAATCATAACGTCCAGAACCTCCTGGACCATCTCGGGGTCGAGCGCCGAGGTCGGCTCGTCAAACAGGATGATGGGCTGCTTGGTACACAGGGCACGGGCGATGGCGATGCGCTGCTGCTGACCACCCGAGAGATTCTGCGGATACTCGCCGGCCTTATGCGCCATGCGACGCGCTTGAGCGCGGCGATGGCGATCTCGGTCGCCTCCTCCTTGCTCTTCTTTTGCAGCTTGATGGGCGCGAGCGTCAGGTTGCCGAGCACCGTCATGTTGGGATACAGGTTGAACTGCTGAAACACCATGGAACTATACTTGCGAGCCATCTCCAGGTGGTTCTTTTTGGTGAGCGGCGTACCGTCGATGATGACCTCGCCCGACGTGGGCTCCTCAAGATAATCGACACAGCGGATGAGCGTCGACTTACCCGAGCCGGAAGGCCCGATCATTACGAGCTTCTCGCCGCGCTTGACGGTGAGGTTGATATCTTTGAGCACATGCAGGTCGCCAAAGTACTTGTTGAGATGCTTGATCTCGATCATGTCTGCCATGAATGTCCCTTCCCTGCGTTTACACGAGTTGAACTATTGTACGGAAAGAACCACGTTTCCGCAGCCCACACTACATTCCCGTAAAGAACCCGCAATCTTCCACCCACTCATTGGGGACGGACTTAAATGAGTACCCCCGTGGGTACTCATTTAAGTCTGTCCCCAATGGGCATCGAAAATAATACAACCGCCCTTGTTGAGCATAAGTCAGCGAAAACCCGTACACGCGAGCAAGGTGACGTGAAATGAAAGGGCGCAGACCTTATGGTCGCGCCCTTGAAATTGAACGTCAGATTGCGCGTGTACGGGTTTACAGCGTCGAGCCGTTACGCGGTTTGGTAAAACCGCGTAACAAATTACGCGAGTTTGGCACCGACGATCTTTGCCGCGGCAGGCTTGTCGAAGTTGCCGCCGGTGGCCTTGCCAGAGCGCCCATGACCTGGCCCATCTGCTTCTTGGACGTGGCACCCAGCTCGGCGATAACTTGCTCAATCAGGGCCTCGAGCTCCTCGCCCGAAACCTGCGCGGGCAGCAGGCTCTCCAGAATCTTGACCTGCTCGGTCAGGTTGTCGGTACGCTCTTGGTCGGTGCCGGCCTTGATGGACATCTCCAGCGTCTCGCTCGTCTGCTTAATCAGACGCTTGATCATGCTGTTGACGTCTTCCTCGGTCACATCGCGGCGCTCGTTGACCTCGATATTCTTCACCTCGGCCTTGACCTGGCGAATGATGGACAGGCGAACCTTGTCCTTAGCCTTCATGGCTGCGATCATTTCCTTCTGCAGCTCTTCGTTGGTCATCTGCAAATCCTCCTCAATAGTGCGGGCGACACTCACACGAGCGCCGCCCCATGATTACTCAGTCGTCGACGAATTGTCGGTCGAACTCTTGGTGACGCCCTTCAGGCTCACGTTATAGGGTACGTCCTTGGGCATGGGGTTGACGGTAATGTCGGCGTCCTTCTTGTACTGCTCCAGCCACTCACTGTACGCGGTACTGGCCGCCTGCGTCTTCACCACGTTGGAGACGTACTTCTTGATGGCCTTGGGCACCTGGTTGATGTCATCAACCTGATTATCGACATGGAAGTAGTCGGTGCACTTGATGATGTGGTAGCCATAGGTCGACTCGATGACTTCGCTCACGTCGCCCTTGTTGAGCCCCTCGAGCGCCGTCTGGTAGCTGTCGACAAAGGTGGTGAGCTTATCCCAGCCCACATCGCCCTTCTTCTCCTTGGAACCGGTGTCCTCGGAGTACTGCTCAACGGCGTCCTCAAAGCTCAGCTCACCGGAGTTGATCTTGTCCAGGCACTCCTGCGCCTTGGCCTTGGCGGCAGCCTTGTCCTCGTCGGAAGCGTCGGAATCAACCTTGATCAGGATGTTCGACGAGCGACGGGCGTCGTTGTAGCTGGACAGGTTTTCGTTGATGTAATCGACAATCTCGCTGTCCTTGGGTTTGCTCGTGGGCGCGACGGCATCCTTGAGTTTCTGCTGCGCCAGACTCTCCTTGAGCGAATCCTTGTAGGTGTCCTCGGTATAGCCGTAGGTCTTGAGGGTCTTCTTAAAGGCCTTGGCACCGCCCGCGCTCTTGCACGCGTCCTTCCAAGCCTTCTCGACCTCCTCGTCCGACACCGTCACGCCGTTCTCCTTCTGTGCCTGTTGAAGCAGAATCTGCTGCGTGTAGGAGTCGATGAGTTGCTTGCGATACTTCTTGGGCGTGAGGTCGTTGTCGACCAGATACTGCGCCCAGTCCTTGTCCTTGGTGTAGCCGTAGGACGTGCGCATGCTCATGATCTGCTTGGTCACGGTGTCCTCGGTGAGGTTGGTGCCGTTGATAGTAGCAGCAACACCGCCGGTCAGCTTGTAGCCCGAGGTGTCCTCGGCCTGCGACATCAGGCCGGAGCACGCCATCGCCGAGACGGAAAGCAGCATCGCCAGCACGCCGATGACCACCAGAACGATCTTGACGGTCTTGGACACGCGGGTCTTGCGCTGCTTCTTGCGAGAGTTGGAGGCGGCGCGAGCCTGCTGCTCGGGCGTCGGCTCGAGTGCGGGGTTCTTTTTCTTATTTGCCATAGTTGGCCTTTCGCATAACGAATCGAACAAACGCCATTGTGTCACAACGCAGCCCCCGCGGCACGCTTGGTGCATTGGGGACAGGTTAATCTGCACCATTTTGGTGCAAAGGGGACAGCTCTGGCAGCCGGCATGGAGCGTTCCTTTTCTGCCGGCAGTTAGGGACAGTCCCAAGTGCCGGCACATAAGGAACGTCCCTAGGTGCCGGCTTAGCCCCACCTTAGAAGTGGCGGCGGATGGCGTCGACCATGCCCTGCGGCGTGGTCTGGCCGAGCACGTCGCTGCGGCATCGGCGTCCATAAAGATGTTCATGAGCGCCTGCAGAGCCTCGACCTGGCCGCCCGGCTCGGCGATGCCCAGATTGATGACGATCTGCGCCGGCACCGGAGCGCCCATGCCAGCCATAGCGTTAAATGTCACGGGCGCGGAGGGCTTCACCACCGCGATATAGGGCTTGGCCACAAACCCCGGATCGGTATGCGGAATGGCAATGTTTGCCGCCGGCATGGCAAGACCCGTGGGATAGGCATCCTCGCGCGTGCGAACGGCGTCGAGCCAACCGTCGGCAATGTAGCCGCGCGGAGCAAGCTCACTCTCGAGTTGCGCAAACACCTCACCCGGCGTCGCACACTCCCAATCAAAAAACACCAGCTCAGGCGTAAACAGCGCTTCGTTATCCGCCATGCGCTCACCTCTCTCACCTAGTCATTCAGGAACGTCCCCGATGATACCCAAAACAAAAGGTGGCCACGCGCGCCTTGGCGCCAATGACCACCCTGACCACTCAACTAAATTGTACTGTGCGCCGCTAGACGCGGGGCGCATCAATTGCGACCTTGCCGCTCTCCAGCACGTGGACGCGGCCGTCGGCGAGCATTTGCACGACCTCGGGATACAGCACGTGCTCAATCGCGTGGATGTGCTCCTCGAGCGCGTCGACATCCCAGCCTCCTCGACAGCCAGCGCACGCTGGGCGATGATGGGACCGTTGTCGTAGACCTCGTTGGCAAAATGCACGGTCACGCCAGTTACCTTGACGCCGCGCGCAAAGGCATCGTCAATCGCATGCGCACCGGTAAAGCTCGGCAGCAGCGCCGGATGCAAGTTGACCACGCGGTTGGGAAACGCCGCCAGCAGCGGTGTGTGCACCATGCGCATATAGCCGGCCATCACCACGTACTCGCAGCCGCGCTCGAGCAGCTCGTGCGCGATGATCTCGTCGGCGGCAATAGGGTCGGCATAGACATCCTTGGACAGCGTGAGCGTCTGGATGCCCGCGCGCTCAGCGCGCTGCAAACCCTTAGCCGAAGGACGGCTCGACACCACAAGCTCAATCGAGGCGTTGAGCTTACCGGCGGCGATCAGATCGATCAGCGCCTGCAGGTTGGTACCCGAACCGCTGATGAGCACACCGATCTTGAGCGGCTCGACCGTATCGGTGCCGGTCGGACGGGTGTAGGGCACAAAGCCCAGGCCCTCACTAGCAGCCATCTGCTCGTTAGCGCTCATCGGAGTACACGACCTTACCGGAACCCTCGACGCACTCGCCCACGCGGAACGGCTTCTCGCCCAGCGCGACCAGGGCTTCGGTAACCGCGGCCTCGTCCTCGGGGGCGACGATCAGGCACAGGCCGACGCCCATGTTGAAGTCTTGCATGCCTCGTTGGGCGCGAGCTCGGCCTGACGCGACACGTAGGTGATGACGGGCGGAACGTCCCAACCCATCTCGGCGCCGTTGCGGGTGACCACGGCGTCGACGTCGTCGGCGAGTGCACGGTTGAGGTTCTCGGTAATACCGCCGCCGGTGATGTGGGCGATAGCATGCACGTTGACGCCGCCGCGCAGCAGCTCCAGGATCGGCTTGACGTAGATGCGCGTGGGGGCCAACAGAGCGTCTGCCAGCGATGCACCGCCGAGCTCCTCGAGCGGACGGCCCAGCTCCTCGGCCTTAGCGGCGGCCTCGGGCGTGCCCGGCTTAATGCCGTCGACGCCAATGACCTTACGCACGAGCGAGTAGCCGTTGGAGTGCACGCCGGTGGAAGGCAGGCCCAGGATCACATCGCCCGGGCGGACGTTTGCGGGGTCGAGCATCTTGGGACGGTCGACGACGCCCACGGTAAATCCGGCAAGGTCGTAGTCGGCAGGAGCCATGACGCCCGGGTGCTCGGCCATCTCACCGCCCACGAGCGCGCAGCCCGCGAGCTTGCAGCCGTCGGCCACACCCTTGATGATCTTTGCCATGTGCTCGGCCTCGATGTGACCGATGGCGACGTAGTCAGGAAGAACAGCGGCTCGGCGCCCGAAGCCAGAATGTCGTTGACGCACATAGCGACCAGGTCCTGGCCCACCGTCTCGTGACGGTCCATGATCTGGGCGAGCACGAGCTTGGTGCCCACGCCGTCGGTACCGCTAATCAGGATCGGGTCTTCCATATCCTTAAGCGCGGCAGCCGAGAACAGGCCACCGAAGCCGCCGATGCCGCCGATAACCTCGGGGCGATTGGTGTCCTTGACCATCTGCTTAATCGCGTCGACGGCGCGGCCGCCCTCAGCGGTATCGACGCCGGCATCCTCATACGTCACATGCTTGCTGTCGCTCATCTGAGCCTTCCTCTCCCACTACCGTGGCGCCGCGCGGGCGCCAAACGGTGCTCATAGTTGTCCTCGATTCGGTGCATGCCATAACAGCACGCGCCGTCATATCAACAAAACAGCAGGTAAAACCTACCAAAATAAACCTGTCCCCATATGGCAGGTTTTATGCCTCGCCGTGCTCCTCTTCCCAGCTGCGGTCGTCGTATTTCTCGATCACGCGTCGTCGTCAAAGTGCAGCGGCTTGTCCAGGTTGCGGGGCTTAAAGCCCTCCATAAACTTGTCGCGGCCAAAGCTCTCGGGAATCGCCACGGGGTAGCGGCCGGTAAAGCACGCATCGCAGTAACCGCCCTTGGGCATGACCTTAAGCAGGCCCTCGACCGAAAGGAAGGCCAGCGAATCGGCGCCGATATACTCGCAAATCTCGTCGACCGTCTTGTTGGCGCTGATAAGCTGCGACTGCACGTCGTATCGATACCGTAGAAGCACGGCCAGATGACCTCGGGCGAGTTGATGCGGATATGAATCTCCTTGGCGCCGGCGTTGCGCAGCATCTTGACGAGCTGCACCATGGTGGTGCCGCGCACGATGGAGTCGTCGATGACGACCAGGCGCTTGCCCTCGATGTTGTCGCGCAGCGGGTTGAGTTTCATACGCACGCCCATGGCGCGCAACTCCTGCGTAGGCTCGATAAACGTACGGCCCACGTAGCGGTTCTTGATAAGGCCCTCGCCAAAGGGAATACCGCTCTCGTGCGAATACCCCTCCGCAGGCGGCAGGCCGGAGTCGGGCACGCCGATGACCAGGTCGGCCTCGACAGGCTCCTCATGTGCCAGCTGACGACCCATGTCGTAACGGCAGGCATAGACGCTCTTGCCGTTCATGATGGAGTCGGGGCGGGCAAAGTAGACCTGCTCAAAGATGCAGTTGGCGGGCTCTTCGGCTGCAGGCACGCCCTGCTCGGATACCAGGCCCTCGGCGCTGATGCGCAAGATCTCGCCGGGACGGACGTCACGGACGTACTCGGCACCCACGATGTCGAGTGCGCAGGTCTCGGAAGCAACGACCCAGCCGCCGGCGCGCGTGACACGGACGGGCGGAGTCGACCGTCGCGGGCGCGTCCTGCGACGGCAGCTGCGAAACGGCTGCGGCATCGGCCTGGTCCAGACCCTCGTCCACCAGCTTGCCCAGCACGAGCGGGCGAATGCCGTGTGGATCGCGGAATGCGTAGAGCGCCTGCTCGTTGATGAGCGTCATGGCGTAGCCGCCGCGCACGAGCTCCATGGTCTTGCGAATACCCTCGCGCAGGTGGCCCGTACGCTGGGTAAAGTAGCCGATAAGCTTGGTCGCGACCTCGGAATCCGAATTGGAGAGGAACGGCACGCCCAGCTCGATCAGCTGACGGCGCAGCTCGTCGGTGTTGACGAGGGTGCCGTTGTGCGCGAGCGCGATAATGACGCTGTTGATGGTAGAGAGGTGCGGCTGAGAGGCTTCCCAGCTCTTGGCACCGGCGGTGCCATAGCGCACGTGGCCCACGGCCAGCTGGCCGGAGAGCGTCGACAGGTCGGCGTTGGAGAACACGCGGTCGAGCAGGCCAGATCTTTGCGGACCATAACCGTGCCGCCGTCACCCACGGCGATTCCAGCCGATTCCTGGCCACGGTGCTGCAGCGCACGCAGGCCAAAGTACGTCAGTCGAGCCACGTCGCGATCGGGCGCCCATACGCCGAAAATGCCACATTCCTCATGCAGCTGGTCGGAGTCCGGATCATACGTCGACATGGTGTTCACCTGTCCCGCGGCACGCTCGGCCGCGCGGATGGTTTCTTGAGACATGGTATCCCCTCAGAGCCTCGTATTTTTGGCGTTACCCGCCTTATTATACGCACGGCGCGACGTGCTCCCCAGCGCATGAGCAGCGCTTTTTAAAAGCCCACCGAGCTAATAATCAGTTTTGTTGCCAAACATTTTATCGGTCTGTCCAGTGTAAGTGCCCGCGCCCCCAGATGGCCGCCGCGTCTGCCGTTGGGGATTACAAAGTTGCAATTGGGACGTTCGTCCTGTCTTTTGGCAGGTCGGCGGCGTATCCTTATAACCTACAACAAAGCGAGAAAGGTTCTGTATGGATCGAAACGAACTCGACCCTAGCGTCCCCAGCGCCACAGAGGTCAAGAAGATTCCCCTCATCATTAAGGTGTACGCCGTCCTGTGCATCCTTTCCGGCGTGGGCACGCTCCCGTCGGTCGCTGCCTTTATGTGGCAGGTCATCACGGCACTTGTTAACGGCAACGCCACCGAAAAGCTCGGCGACAACACGCTCGTCGCAGTCGGCCTTATCGTCGCCGGCATCATGCTCTCTGCGGCAAGTGCCGTCATCCTAATCATCTTTGGCCTGGACTTATCAAAAACCAGCGCCGCAACGCCGCCCGCCTGTCCTACATCCTTATTGCATTCACCGTCGTCGAGCTTTTGGTCGAGTGATGCTCCAGGGTATCGGGCCCTTCTTGCTGCGCCCCGCTATTCAGCTCGGCATCCTCATCGCGCTTTCGGCCACCGTCGACCCCACGCTGCGTCAGGAGCGCGAGCTGCAGCGCCGCCTGCAGGAGATGCTCGACCGCGATGCCGCCGCCGAGGGCATGCTCGGCCGCGATGAGACCGGCGAGGGCTACATCAAGCTCAACTACTTCAACCTGTTCTGGGTATTCTTCGTCTGCTGCGTACTGGGACTTATCTTGGAGGACATCTGGCACATGACGGTCAACGACCCGGGCGTCTACCAGGACCGCGCCGGCATGCTGTTTGGCCCTTTCAGCCCCATCTACGGATTTGGCGCCGTGCTCATGACCATGGTGCTTAACCGCTTCTACAAAAAGAACCCCATCATCATTTTCCTGGTGAGCGCTGTGCTCGGCGCGAGCTTTGAGGTGTTCGTGGGCTGGTTTATGCAGACCGCGTTTGGCGTGGTCTCGTGGAGCTACTCGCACATAACGCTGTTTGGTTTGCCCGATCCGCTCGTGGTCCTCACGGGCGGACGCACCTGCACGGGCTTTGCCTGCCTGTGGGGCCTAGGTGGCCTCATCTGGATCAAGCTGCTGCTACCGAGGCTGCTTAAGCTCATCAACAAGATCCCCTGGAAGAGCCGCTACTCGGCCACCGTCATCTTTACCGTCATTATGCTGGTCGACGGCGTCATGACGCTGCAGTCGCTCGACTACTGGTACCAGCGCGTTAACGGCACGGAGCCGGACATTCCCGTCGCACAGTTCTACGGCAAGTATTTCGATAACGACTACATGGAGAACCGCTTCCAGAGCATGACCATGAGCCCAAGGACGCCACGCGCGTTTAGCGCCCGCCGCGCCCAAAACGCAAAATGCCCGCCGGTATCACACGTACCGGTGGGCATTTTTATAAACGATCCTTCTATCGACGCAATCCTCTATGCCTCGCGCTCGACCTCACTCACGCATTCGTTCTTGATGGTGCCAACGAGCGCCTGCAGTGCATCGACCACGTGTGGGCGAATGTCCCCGCCGATAAGCACGAGCATGATGTCGTCACCTACGGTAAGCTCGCCGCTTGCCAGCCACACGCGCACATAGCCGATACCCGGCATCGCGCGCGTAGTCTCGATAGCAGACCGTACCTTTTCGGCGTCGTAGTCAAAGACCATGCCGCCCACCCTGTGGCCTGGCGCCACGCCATCGGTCTCGACTCCGCGCACCTCAGCCTTGGGCGTCGCGCGCACCACACCGTTATGCGTCAGATACATCCCACAGCCTGCCGCCGAAGCATCGGCCTTGGCCTCGCGCAGCCAAGCATCAATCGAAGGCATCAATTTGCCACTCTCGAGCATCATTTCTCCCTTACCGTCGTCGAGTAGCCAATTTGGGACGGGGCCTTTTTAGCTACTCTCGAACAACTTATTCCTCGACCGGCGTGAGCACCATGACGGCGCGTGTGTTGCTCAGCGACAGCGAACGACAGGTCACAAGCGTTACAACCTTAGTTGCCGAAGCGGCACGATCGGTGGCATCACTCGCCACGGCAGAAGCGCCGTCGAGCATCTCGGACAGGTAGTTCTTGAGTCCGTCGTCGCCCTCAAAATTGGTCGTGCGCGCCTTGGCATACGTGTCCTCGACCACCTTGGTCGCCAGCGGACGCAACTTATACGTCGCATCGCGCGTGATGTAGTACACATATTCAATGCTATCGAACGTTGCCTGGTCAGTCGTATCCGAAATCACGTTGAACATCGACCCATCGTTCATATGGTGGCCGTAGATCGTGGTCTGCTGGTCGACCATTCCCGGCGCGGTGTCATCGCTATCCAAGAAGATGGCACCCGAGGCGTTAGACGTGCCATCGAACAGCGTGTTGAGGTATTTGGAGTTGTTGTTGGTCTGCACCACGGGATAGTTGATGTTGGTTCCCGGCACGTAAATCCAACCCACAATCTCGGGGTTCGTCTGAGCAAGCGCATCAAAGTCGATAATCGGCACGCCGCTGGCGTCCTTATCGCTTACATATTGCTTCTCGATTTTCTGATACGAATCGCTCGCCTGCTTATAGCCAATCTGGGCATTAATAAAAATAGCGGCGGCGGCGACAATCAGACCGATACCGATGATGATGAGCAGAATGGGAATAATGGAGTGGCGCTTTTTGCGCGGCGGCTCGGTGCGATCCGACGGCGCGGCATGCGATGAAGACCGGGGCGGCTTCTTAGCGGAGCTATAAGACGAAGGACGATATGCGGCCGGCGCGTCCTGTCGACGATGCGTCGCCGGTGTCACGGGGCGCGGCGCGCGCGGCTGCTGAGGAGAGGATGTCCGACCTGCTGTGCCGCACGGGCAGCACCCGGCTTCGACGGATCGGGAATCTGAGAAGCCTTGAATCGTTTTCCCTGATAATCGGACATGGCTCTCCTTATACTGCGGTGAAACGGCGGAACGCTTAGGCGTCAGCCATCTCCTGCTTCATCTTCTCGATAACCTTGCGGTACTCGGGGTCGCAAGCACCCAGAATCTGTGTGGCATAGATGGCGGCGTTCTTGGCACCGTTGATGGCAACGCAGGCCACGGGCACGCCCGAAGGCATCTGCACCATCGACAGCAGCGAATCCATACCGCCCAGGTCACTCGTCTTCATAGGCACGCCGATAACCGGCAGCGGCGTAAAGGCAGCCACGACACCACCCAAGTGAGCGGCCTTGCCGGCGGCGGCGATAATCACTTTGATACCGCGATCGGCGGCAGTCGAAGCCACTCGTGGACCTTCGCCGGCGTGCGGTGCGCGCTCGCAATGACGAGCTCATAGGGCACACCCAGTGCCTCGAGCTCGGCGGTGCAGCCTTCCATAACGCCCAGATCGGACTTGGAACCCATGATGATCCCGACAACCGGCTTCTGATCTGCCATAAACATAGACCTCCTGTTGAGAGCGGTGACGCAGCGAATCCGCGACCCTTAACTGCAAATAATTCAAGTATAGCCACCGATGCCGATGTGTTCGGTGAGAGACGGAATGCTTTGCGAGATTAAGGCCGAAGGGTCGGAGCTTTCCGCCTACATTCAAAAAGCATGCCCACCGTCCTTGGGTGGGACGGCGGGCACGCTTGCTTAGCTGTTGCTGGGGCTACTTGGCCTTGCTGCGACGATGGAAGAAAGCGCCGATCGCGGCGATGATGGCGCCGAGACCACCGACGGTCACGACGGTCGCCGCCGTCTGGTCGCCGGTATTGGGGATCGCCGAACCGTTCTTCTTGCTGCCCTGGGCCTTGTCGCCTGCGGCTTGCCCGCCTGGTTGCCGCCGTTCGAGCCATTGCCGGAACCTGGTTGCCCGAGCCGCCCTGGTTGCCGGAGTCGGCCATCCCTGAGGCTCTCAATGGCCAGCTTGAGCTGGTCATAGGCCGCCTGGAGCTGGGTGTCGGAAGCATTCTCATCACCCAAGACGTCCTCGGCGTAGGTAATGGCATCCGTCAGGCTTGACAGACTCGTCCGTCTTGCCCCTGGTGTCAGTCTCCTTCGCCTGCTTGACCAGGGCCTTGAGCTGCTTCTTAGTCGGATTCTCGACCGGGACCACCGGGGTCTTCTCGAGCGCGCCGCGGGCGCTCTCGAGCGCCCTGAGCGCCTGGTCGACCTCGTCCTGCGTGGCGTCCTCATCGCTCAAGATGGCGCGGGCGCTCGCCAGGGCGTTCTCGACGCGCCGTCCAGGAGGCCTCGGTGTAGTCACCGGCCTTGAGGTCGCCGGCAGCAACCTCGGCATCAACCTTTTCGATCGCGGTAGCGAGATCATCCTTCGCCACCGGATCGGGGACGGCCGTACCGTAGAACTTGAGCTCCGCCATGCTGCAGTAGCATCAACGTCGCCACCGCCGGCGTGAATCACCTTGACGGTCACGTAGCGACCGCGCGCGGCGCCAAAGCTCATCTGCTTCCAGTCGCCACGGTCGGTGAGCACGCGGCCGTCGTTGTCGAAGGCGAACGTACCCATCGACGCGGCGGTGCCCATCCCATAACCGTCGGCAGTGTCGGAGACAGTATCTCGGCCTCGAAGATATCGCCGTTAGTGCCGCCGTCCTGGCGCGGCAGGAATGTAACGTCGGTGAGATCGTAGTCGCGGCCCAGGTCGACACTCAGATACTGGGGCATACCGGTCCCATGGGCCCAGTCGCTGTGCCAAAGCGTCCGCTCGTCGCCGTCGAGAGCGTTGACGGCGTTGCTGCCCTCGTAGTCGGCCTCACTCGAGAAGTCGGCCACCTTGACGTTCTTGCGGTTCTCGGGCGTGTTGATGAGGATCTTCTCATCGACAGGGCGCATCTTGAGGCCGTCGATTGCCTTCTCGATCTTGGCAGTGGCGTCTGCGACATCCTTCTTGCTATAGCTGCCCTGGCCGCTGTCGAGGAGCTTCCGAGCCGCCTCGACCGCAGTGGTGAGAGCTGCATAGGAATCCTTGGTGTAGACGGACTCGCTGTAGCCCGCGGCCTTGGAAAGCGCTGCCACGAGCGCAGAGGTATCGACACCAGCCTTGACCTCGACCTCATAGGATGCGGTCTTGGAGGGGTCGAGTACCGACGCCACCGTGATCTTTGCCTTGCCGGCCTTGTTGGCACGCAGGTAGTAGCTCACGCTATCGCCAGCCTGAACAGCGGAGACGCTTACCACAGAGGGGTCGGAGCTCTCGACCGTCACATAGGGGTAGCCAGCGCTCTCAGGCGTAGCCTTGGCGTCGACGGGCGTAATGTCGCCTTCAAAGAACTCGGTCTGGTTCTTGCCTAGCTCGACACCCTCGATGGCCTCGACACCCTGCGTGTAGTTGAAGTTGACCTCACGCAGTGTGAGCATCTGGTCACCCGATGCCTCAAGCGGCGTGACCTCGACCTTGGTCGCCTTCTTGCCCTTGTTCTCGGCAGAGAGGTCAAAGGCGTAGCGAGCCAGGAAGGAATCGTACTCCCCGCCCGCGAACTCTTGGATCGAGCCATCCTCGAACGTCACGACGGCCTTGATCTTCTGTACGGTTCCGTTGCCGCCGTTGCGGTTAACGACCTCGACGCTATCGAGTTTCGACGGCGTCTTAAATGCGAATGTCATCGTGGTGGGAAGCTTCACGTAACTCGGTAGCTTACCCTCGCTGTCCCAGTTGCCACTCCAGTTCCACAGGAACTCAAAGCCGTTGTCGCCCTCGTTATTATCGAACAGCGCGTTATAGCTCTTCTGCTGGATAAGTTTCTCGACGTTGGTCCCGTCGTCGGTCGTGAGCTCATCGTTGGTCATCGTGATGTTGAAGGCATCCTGACCGTACTCGGCGACCGTTGGCTGAGGAACATCCGGCATCGTCACCGTGCCGTCGCTCGCAAACTCAAGCGCGTCGCATGCCGGACCGATGAGCCAAGATGTCGAGGGCAGTTCGACCTTGCCGGCGGTCTTGGCCTTGAGCTTGAAACTCGCCACCGCGCCGGTACCGTTGTAGAGCTTGCCATCGCCGCGGTTGGCAAAGGCGAGATTGATAGTCTGCGTTCTGTCCGCGAACTGGACCTTCTCGCGAGACAGGTTCTCCATGCCGGCAGTCGAGCGTCCTGCGCGATGCTCTCGGACACAAACTCGAACTGGTCGCTCTTGAAGTTGACGAGAGCGCCCAGGGCGTTGACGTTCTTGGCGTCGGCCGCATAGACATCAACGGTGATCTCATCACCGGCCTCGACCTCGGTCTTGCTCGGAATCACCGCGAGCGAACCTGCGACCTTGCCCTTTTGTTTAGTGCCGCCGTCAAGACCCGCCATGGTGAACGAGTAATCGTAGACGTCGTAAACGCCGTTATCGTTGAGGTCGGCGAAGTGGTCGCGGATCTGCGAACCGAACGTCGGGGTATCGGGCTCGCGATTCTCGAGGCCAGATAGTTCTTCATGTTGGAGTAGTCTCCGTCGGAGATCGTGGCCTTGTTGAGGTTGGAGCCCACGGCGAAGCCATCCGTGCCGTCGGTCTTGTAGATGGCAATCTCGGACGCGGAGAAGAAATTGCCGACCGAGGCGAGCGGTGTCATGCGCACGTAACGGGCGGCCACGGTGCCGTCAAACGCTACCGTCTTACAATCAGCGGAACGTGCCCAATCGACCTCCTGGCTCGTCCAGTGGACGCCATCGAGACTCGTCTCAACACGCATCTTGGTCACGGTGCCGTTGCCGGCGTCATCGCGCGGATAGTACTCGAGCTTATCGAGCTTGTAAGCGCGTCCATAGTCAACGGTAAGCGCCTTGCCCAGATCGTTGCCACCGGAGTGGAAACCGCCGTCGCCCGACTGGAACTCATGGTCGAAGGCGAGCTCGGCCTTATGGCTGCCGTAAAGTGAGCCCTCCCAGGTGATTTCCTCGGCGTCGGGGACGTTCCGCCACGGATCGAGTGCGGAGTTCGCCTCGAGCACATCGCTCCAGGCGGAGTAACCTTCGGCGTTGCGCGAACGAATCTGGTAGGTGTGCTTGCTATTGTAGGCGAGGTCGGTGTGCGTGAACTCGGCCGCATCACCCACGGCAAACACAGTGCCGTCGACCTTAAGGTCGTAGGAGGTAGCACCATCGACCTTTCCCCAGGTGAGCTTGATGCTCGTTGGGGTCGTGGCGTCCTCGGGGGCAGCAAGGTTCGTGGGTGCGGAGAGGTTCTCGTTGAGGCGATCGGCTGTGAGCGTGGCGTCGGCGTTCACGAAACCGCCCAGCTCAAGCGTCTGCGCCGCTGCAGCAACATCGGTCTTCGCGAACTTGACGTAGACCTTGGGGTTCGTGGTGATCTTGGTGTTGTTGAAGCTCTCGCCCTGCTCGGCCTCGGTGCCGTCCGCATCGCTGCCGTAGTGGTTGAGGTTGGGGGTCTCGCTGTAGAAGTAGACCACCTGGCCGGCTCGGGGGTCGCGGCGTCAAAGGTCTCCTGCGAGTCGACCTCAACCACGTTGAGTGCGGATCCGCCGTTCTTGGCGACAACGCTCGTGGGCTTGGCGGACACATTGGCCACGAAGGTCGTGGTGCGGTTGGAGTCGTAGCCGTTGTAGCCGCCCTGCGAGCCTCGGCGGTAAAGGTCGCGGTGCCGCCTGCGGCCTTGGAGCTGTAGACGGTGCTCACATGCTCACCGTAGGAGATATTGTCGATCGTGCCGTAGGAATCGTCCTCAGTCGTGTTGTTCTCGATGGAGGAGCCGTCGTCCTCGTACTGCGTAAAGGTGCCGTCGCCCTCGGTGGCGAAGAACTCGACGATACGCTGGCTGCGGTCGGTACCCTTGGTGTTGGTGTCGCTCACGGCCTCGGGGTTGTTGTTCTCGGCGTACATCGGCACGATAGCGTTGGCCTTCACAAACAGCGGCAGCTTCCAAAGCGGAGCCTCGTAGTTGTTGAGAACCTGGCCGCCGCGATACTGCTTACCCGAGAAGTAATCGATCCAGATGGTGGGATTCTCGTCGGTGCCGTAGTTGGGGAGGTAAATCCCATTGCGAATGTCGTTGCCGTTCTCGTCTGCCTGGGTATCCTGATACACCGGTGCCACTAGGAAGTTCTCACCGAACATATACTGGTACTGCGTCGAAGTGCTTGCGGCGTACTCGGAGTTGTCGGAAAGCAGCATGGCGCGGATCATGGGCAGGCCGGCATCGCCGTTACCCGTGTCGATGTTGGCCGCCGAGGCCGCGCTCGTGTAGATATAGGGCATGAGCTGCGCCTTGAGCTTGAGGTAGAAGCGCGAGATGCCTGTGTAGGGATCGCCGTGCGTCATGGGCGATTTACGGTAGGTGCCCCAACCGTCCATGTCAAGCATAGAGGGCGTGAACGTCTTCCACTGGTAGTCACGCGCAGAGATGATGGGGTCGCCGCCAAAGATGCCATCCATGTCGGAGCCGATGTTGGGGTTGCCCGAAAGACTCTGACCGATATACGTGGGGATATGGAAGCGAATGTACTCCCAGTTACCGCCATACTGGTCGCCGGTCCAAATGCCACCAAAGCGTTGCGTGCCGGCCCAACCATCGAGCGTGATGATGTTGGGGCGCTTGTTAGCGCCGGTCGTCACCGTGTCATAAGCTGTCTTGATGCCATTAAGACCAAAGGAGTAGCCAGATCCAACCCAGGCAACGTCGGTCTTAAGGGTAGTGATGCCTCCCGTCTTGACCTCGGCGTCGAAGTCGCGAAGCAGATGCCACGGGGTCTCAGGGTTGCTGTCGGGCTCAAGGTTGGACTGGGTCCACAAGCCCGTGCTCACACCCTTGGAGTTGGCATACTCGGTGAACTTCTTAAGGTTGTCGACATTGGCACGCACAGCGTTAAGACGGTCGGCCGAGCTCGCTCCGTCGGAGTTGACGCCGCCGGTCTTGTAGTAACCGTTCTGGCCATAGCCGGCGCCGTAACCGTCGTTCGGCAGGAACCAGCCGAGCGGCATGTCGTTGTCCTCGTAGTCATCGATAACCTGACGAGCAGAGAACTGGCGGTCGAAATCGGTCGCTTTCATGTTCTCGGTATCAACCGTAGGGCCCTCACCGTTGAGCGTCTCGGCCGCAAGTATGCCGTCGAGCTTGTAGCCCGTCGACATGCCAGACTCGTACTTAACGTCGCCCTTCTCGCTCGAGGACTTGCTGCCCTTGGTCTCCCACTTCTTTTGACCCGAGGTCGTTGACCAGCCATCACGGTTATAGGCATTAAGATGACCAAGGTAGAACCCGTACTCGGGCAGCAGTACCGGGTTACCGGTCACCTTGTAGTAGTCCTGCAGCATCTCGGTTGCCACGTTCGAAGCGCCCTCGTTGGTCGCCACGAAGTAGTAGGCATCAAACTCATTCTCGCTGTGCAAAGTCGTGACCGTCGATGAGTCCGTGGAACCGAAGTCGTAGGAACCCTCTGCAAACGTGTTTCGGAGTACGCCGTAGCCGTCACTCGTCCAATAAAACGGGTTGGGCGAGGCAACGCCGCCATCGGTCCAGTTGTTCGTGTTGGAGATGGCGATGGTCTGGTTGGTGTGCAGGAAGCGTCCGTTCTGGGTGCCGCCGCCAAAGAAGTTCTCGGACTTCTCCTTGGCGAGCGTCTGGACGGTACCCTTCTTATCAAGGTCGAGGGACGCGGACTCGGAAACCACGACACGGTCGCCTGACTTGATACTCATCTTGCCAGTCGCCTTGTCCAGGATCACGGTCGCCTTTCCGCCGGTGATCTCGATAGTGTCGCCCTTGTCGGCAACCGTCGCACTCGGCTTGCTGTAGGTGTCCGAGGTATCGGGCTGAGCCTGGATCTTAGCCGTGTGGGACTTACTGCGCGGCGTGGCGTACTCGGAAACTCACCCTTGGGGTCGACGTTATAACGGAAAATACCGTCCTCGAGGAACGTAATACGGCCCTTGATGCCGTCAGCGAAATCGATGTCGACGACATTCGAGGCAGACTGGGACACGGTCGCCGAGTCGACGCCCTTGAGTGGCGTGGCAATCGCCTGCTGGGGATTGGCAAACACGAGCGTCGCTGCAGTGGCAACGAGGACCGCGCTTCCCTTCACCCACCGTTTCGTAAAAATGGAATTCCTGCGCATCTGGTCTCCTTTCTTCCGACATGCTGAGGTGCCGAGGACGCCCCCCCCCGGCAGCATGGGAAAACGTATCAAACGGAGATGTTCGGTACATTCCGCACAATGGGGGCCACCCGTTACCAAGGGGCCAACTGGTAGTAACCAGATAGCCACCTACTAGGTCATATCAACATATGGGAGCACTTGCGCACCCAAGTTCGGAATTCTCCCAGCGGCAGCAAAATAAGCGTCAACGGCAAGGTGGGCTTAATAAGCCATACCAATTGGTTCTTCAGTCAAATACCAATCTAGCAAAAATGTACTGTTTATCTGGTATTACACAGACCATACCTTTCCCTCGGGAACTGGGCTTCGCGAAGTTTCCCGAGGGAAAGGCTCAGCCGCCATCCTGCAACCTACCGGGGATTGCCATGACGTACGTTGGCTGATTTTGTTTGGATAAAAAGGTTGACGGAGAGTGATGGGCAGTTAGTTCAGATACGTATAATCTTGCCGTGGCCTTGGGCACGAAATTGCCGCTTGGAAGCCGACGCGGACCCAGTATTGGGCCGTTCCCGGCTTGGCTGAGCATCTTGATCGATTCAGATTGCCAAAAGTAGGCCGAATGAGTCCAAATCGATCTTCTCCTACTCTCTAGAAAATACGAATTTGAACTAACTGTCCAGAGGCGTCCTCGGCCAACAGCAAAAAGCCTCCATACAAAGTGTGGGCCCTGCCGCTCGAACGAACGGCAGGACCCACACTCGCTTTCTTTTTTCAGCCCCAGTCATCGCGCAAAGCCCCTTCGGCAGCACACGGTGCAGCCAAGTCACCGCAGGCCGGGGCGGGAGGCGGTCCTTTCTCTCGGAAAACTTCGCGAAGCCCAGTTTCCGAGAGAAAGTGTCCGGCTGCCGCCCCGCCGGCCAGGTCAACTACACCGTGTGCTGCGGCAGGTCCTGCAGGGCGATGACGTCCATGCCCATGTCGTTGGCGCTGCCGTGACCCTGCTGGTCCTCGCGCACCGCCTCGATGGCACTCACGTACGTGTTGGCGGCAGACATCGCGGTCACGCAGGTCACACCGCGGCGCACTGCCTCGGTGCGCAGCAGATAGCCGTCGCCGCGCGAGCCCGGACCGTACGGCGTGTTGATGATCACCGCGATCTTGCCATCGGCGATGAGGTCACCGATGTTGGGACGCTCGCCGTCGTGCGGGCCGCTAATCTTCTCCACGACCTCGCACGTCACATTGCCGCCGCGCAGCACGCGCGCCGTACCCTCGGTGGAGCAGATATCAAAGCCAGGTAGCGAAGGATACGCGCGACCGAAAGGATGTGGCGCTTGTCACGGTCGCACACGCTGATGAACACCTTGCCGGCGCTCGGTCGGGCAGTTTGTAGTCGATCGCCAGCTGCGTCTTGGCGTATGCCTCGGGATAGCTCTTGGCGATGCCCATGACCTCGCCCGTCGACTTCATCTCGGGCCCCAGGATAACGTCGGCGCCCGGGAAACGGCCCCAGGGCATGACGGCTTCCTTCATGCAGAACCAGTCCAGCTGACGTTCGTCGCTCGGTAGGCCCAAGCTCGCGATGGAATCGCCTGCATGATGCGCGCCGCGCACTTGGCCAGCGGCACACCGGTGGCCTTGGAGATAAACGGCACGGTACGGCTGGCGCGCGGGTTGGCCTCGATCACGTAGACGGTCTCGCCCTTGATGGCGTACTGCACGTTGACCAGGCCGCGTACGCCCAGCGCCATCGCGATGCGGCGCGTGGTCTCGCGAAGCTTCGCCTGCAGGCTCTCGCTAAAGCTGAACGGCGGGATGCAGGTCGCAGAGTCGCCGGAGTGAATACCGGCCTCCTCGATATGCTCCAGGATGCCGCCGATGTAGACCTCTTCGCCGTCGCACAGGCGTCGACGTCGGACTCGATCGCACCCTCCAGGAAGCGGTCCAGGTACACCGGGTAGTCGGGGCTAATGCGCGCAGCCTCGGCCATGTAATCGCGCAGATGCTCGGCATCGTAGGCGATCATCATGCCGCGGCCGCCCAGCACGTAGCTCGGACGCACCAGCAGCGGGTAGCCGATATGCGCGGCCACGGACTCGGCCTCCTCAAACGAGGTGGCCTGGCCCGCCGGCGGGTACATGATGCCCAGCTTGTCGAGCAGAGCGGCGAAGCGCTCGCGGTCCTCGGCAAAGTCGATGGCATCGGGCTTGGTGCCCATAATGTTCACGCCGCTCTCCTCGAGCATGCGCGCCAGCTTAAGCGGGGTCTGGCCACCGAGCGTCACCACGACGCCGTCGGGTCGCTCAACATCGATGACATCCATGACGTCCTCGTAGGTGAGCGGCTCAAAGTACAGACGGTCGGACGTGTCATAGTCAGTCGAGACGGTCTCGGGGTTGCAGTTGACCATGATGGTCTCGAAGCCGCGGGCCGCCAGCGCGTAGCTCGCGTGCACGCAGCAGTAATCGAACTCGATACCCTGGCCAATGCGGTTGGGGCCGGCGCCAGGATCATCGCCTTGGGCTTGTCCGCCGGCGTGGTCTCGTCGGGAGCCACGCACTTCTTGGCATCCGCTCGTGCGGTAGATGTTCTCGTACGTCTTGTAGTGGTACTCCGTGGCGCTCGAGAACTCGGCCGCGCAGGTATCGACCGTCTTCATGCTGGGAACCACGCCCAGACCCTTGCGATAGGCGCGCACAAAACGCTCGTCCGAGCCGGTCAGCGCGGCAATCTCGGCGTCGCTCGTGCCGTACTGCTTGAGCAGGCGCATCGCGTCGGCGTCGATATCCTCCACACGCAGGCCGCGGATGCTCTCCTGGACCTGCACCATGTCGTTGATACGGTTGAGGTACCACGGATCGATACCGCAGATGGCATGGATGTGGCGATGTCCCAGCCACGGCGCAGGGCCTCGACCACAAAGAAGATGCGATGCTCGGTCGGGGTTGCCACGGCCTGAGCAAGCTCGTCGTCGCTCAGCTTATCGGCACCTTCCTTGCCGCCGGCGCAAATGCCTGGTGGCCGTCCTCCAGCGAGCGCATAGCCTTGCCAAAGGCCTCCTCAAAGGTGCGGCCGATCGCCATGATCTCGCCCACGGCCTTCATGCGCGTGGTGAGCGTGGGGTCGGTACCCTTGAACTTCTCGAAGGCAAAGCGCGGCACCTTGACCACACAGTAGTCGATCGTGGGCTCAAAGCAGGGCGGCGAGCTTGGTGATGTCGTTGACGATCTCGTCGAGCGTATAGCCCACGGCCAGACGCGCGGCGCTTGGCAATGGGAACCCGTGGCCTTGGAGGCCAGCGCGGACGAGCGGCTCACGCGCGGGTTCATCTCGATGACGATCAGGCGGCCGGTGTTGGGGTTCACGGCAAACTGCACGTTGGAGCCGCCGGTCTCGACGCCGATCTTCTCCAAGATGGCGAGCGAGGCGACACGCATGCGCTGGTACTCAAGGTCACTTAGTGTCTGCGCCGGCGCCACGGTGATGGAGTCGCCGGTGTGCACGCCCATGGGGTCGAGATTCTCGATGGAGCACACGATGATGCCGTTGCCGGCGTGGTCGCGCATGACCTCCATCTCATACTCTTTCCAACCCTCGATGGACTCCTCGACCAGCACCTCATGGGCAGGCGAGAGCTCAAGGCCCTGGCTCACGATGGAGACGAGCTCCTCGTGGGTATGCGCGATGCCGCCGCCGGCGCCACCGAGGGTAAAGCTCGGGCGCAGTACGCAGGGATATCCCACGCGCTCGGCGATAGCCTCGGCGTCGGCCACGCTGTAGGCATAGCCCGAGCGCGCGACCTCCAGGCCAATCTCGGCCATGGCCTCGTTAAAGAGTTTGCGGTCCTCGCCGCGCTCGATGGCGGCAAGGTCACAGCCGATCATCTCGACACCGTACTTGTCGAGCGTGCCGTCCTTTGCCAGCTCGACGGCGGCATTCAGACCGGTCTGGCCGCCCAGCGTGGGCAGCAGGGCGTCCGGGCGCTCTTTCTTGATCACGCGCTCGATAAACTCGGCGGTGATGGGCTCGACATAGGTGCGGTCGGCAAGACCCGGGTCGGTCATGATGGTCGCCGGATTGGAGTTGACCAGGATGACCTCAAAGCCATCCTCCTTGAGCACCTTGCAGGCCTGGGCGCCGGAGTAGTCGAACTCGCAGGCCTGTCCAATAACGATGGGGCCCGAACCAATAACGAGGATGCGCTTGATGTCAGTACGTTTAGGCATGTTAGTTCTCCTCGGTCTCGGTCGCGGCGGAACCGTTCTCGGCAAAGTTCCAACCGGCAAGGCGGTCCTTGGCGGTATCGATGTCCAGGTAGTTCTCCTCGCCGTCCATGAGTCGCGTAAAGGCGGTAAAGAGATAGTGAGCATCGGTGGGGCCGGGTGAGGCCTCGGGATGGTACTGGACCGAGAAGCACGGCGCGTCGAGCAGCTGGATGCCCTCGCGGTGCCATCATTGAGATTTACGTGCGTCAGGCGAATGCGACCGAAACGCTCGTTCATCACGACCGGCGCGATACCGCGGCGCACCCAGACGCGCAGATCGCCATCGGCCGCGTGCTCGGTCGT
>ENA-OQIR01000112-OQIR01000112.1-human-gut-metagenome-genome-assembly--contig:-NODE-112-length-36059-cov-3.999944_pt1 | contig 36059 bp, 47 predicted proteins | sample MGYA00242580_ERZ504745 | MGnify/ENA primary metagenome ERZ504745 (study PRJEB26092, sample SAMD00036214) | human gut metagenome | host: Homo sapiens | study: EMG produced TPA metagenomics assembly of...
CGATTATGAGTCGTACGCTCTAGCCAGCTGAGCTATCCCGCCATGAGAGCCTCGAGTGAGAATCGGACTCACGACCTCTTCCTTACCAAGGAAGTGCTCTACCACTGAGCTATCGAGGCGTGGCGGATAGTGGATTCGAACCACTGAAGCACGAGGCGACTGATTTACAGTCAGTTCCCTTTGACCGCTTGGGAAATCCGCCGTGCTGCCTGTTTGGTTGAACCCGAACCGGCAACCCGTTTAGTATGCCACAGACCATGCGATTAACGCAAATACGGCGTGTCGCGGAAACCAGAAATGCTCGCAATCGTTGGAATTCCAACGTTTCATAGCTATCAGCCGCATATGTGCGCAAATCAGGACAAACCCTCACGAAAAAACTTTCCGGAAGGAAAATCATGAGTTTTTCTTCGGCCCTCCTCCCTGGACCGACTAAACAGCGATGTCGGGAACAGCGCACGCAGCGTCAAACGCAACCTTCGAGGCATGCGATGCGCAGAATCATCGTCGATATCGCAATCGCCATTGCGCAGACAATCGCACACCTTGCACACCTGGACGGCCGACACGCATCCCATTGCAGAAACTTCGAGTGCTTGAAGGTAAAAAGACCCCGTCACCGCAACGATTGTTCACCAATCGTCCGCTGACGGGGTCTTCAAACAGCTACGCGCTACGCTCAGCCGAGAATGGCCAGAATATCGCGGGAGGAAACGATCAGGTAATCCTCACCCTGATAGTGCACCTCGGTGCCGCCATACTTGGAGTACAGCACCTTATCGCCGACCTTGACGTCGACCGGAATGCGCTCGCCGGCATCGTTACGACGGCCCGGGCCAACAGCCAGGACTTCACCCTGCTGCGGCTTCTCCTTGGCATTGTCCGGAATGAACAGACCGGATGCGGTCTGGGTTTCGGCTTCCGCCTGCTTGACGATGATCTTGTCTTCCAACGGTGTGAGTGAGATCGACACTGTGGACCTCCTCTTTCTAAGAGAAATCGTTACTTACCGCGCCGGGACCCGCTTGCAAGAGGCTGACGATCACTTACGGCGTCGTCCTTTCGCGCTGAAACATATCCTAGCGCGATTATTAGCACTCTGCCAACTCGAGTGCTAACGCCGAGAGCTAAATCTACGAAAAGAGCCTGAAACCATACGGTTTCAGGCTGATGTTCTTTACGCTTGTTTGCACGTTTCGTGCGTTTCGCGCGTTCGCTTCCCTCCGTCACGCCCCACGACGGGCCATGATGGACGCCAAACCCACGCCCAAGGAATCGGAGGTGACGCTGGGAGCCTCAACGTCGGCGCTGACCTCGGAGTCGTGGAATCCCACGGCATCCACGTCCTGCAGATGAACGCCGGCCTCCACGCGGGCGGCCGCCTCGTCGGCATCCATGCTGCTCATCGCGTCGGAAGGCACAATCAACGGCTCGACATTGTCGGAAACCGCACTCTCAGCCGGAGGCACAGCCTTGGCCACCTGACGGGTGGATTTGATCTCCATGCTTTCCGGAGCGGCTGGCGCGATATCATTGCCATTACGCGGCGCGCCCAGCGAAAACGAAATCAGATCCTGCGACGCACCGGCCACGGCGGACGAATCCGTATCGTATGCATCCGCGCCCTCGGCTTTGGCGATTTCATCACGCTCATCGTGGATGGACAGACCGTTCTTCTTATCCGACACGACCTGCGCATCCACAACGTTCGGTTCCGCAGCGGATTTCGCTTCGGATTCCTCCTTGCGCTTGCTTACGGCGGCATCACGGTCGGCCTTGCCACGATCGATCGCCTGACGAATCTCACCTTCCGGCATGACATCGGTCGGCACTTGAGATTCGGCAATCCTACGAATTTCAGCAAGCTCCTGCGCCTGCAAACGAGCACGTTCCGCCTGCTCCTCCTGGGCACGCTTGCGCTCCGCCATAGCCCGCTTCCTCATCTTGGAACGATACTTGGCGACCTTGTGCTCCCACGCTGCGGCCTGCTTGGCGGCCCTCACCCCCAAAGCGAGCACTCCGGCAAGCAACGCGGCGGGAATCAAAGCGAACGACGGACTGAAATGCAACACAAACGCGCACACCAACACGGCGATTGTGATCACCAGCATCGAGACAACAATAATCCGCCTTCTGCGGATCGCGGCACGACGAAGGGCACGGACATGCGCAATCCTTTCGTCGGTCAGCTTGCCCTCATGCGTCTCGTTGGACTGCATTATTGCCCCTTTCGCCTTTGCGGCGGTCTCATCGGAGAATCGCGTTCCACTGTCGGCATCCACCAGATGCAGCGACGGCGAAAAGCGGTCCTCTCGGTGCTCGATTACCCGCTTCATGCCTTTGACCGTCCGTTTGGGCAGCCAGAAAGCCATGAGAATAATCACAATCGCAAGCACCACAACCGTGCTTAACGATTCATAACCCATAACTCACAAGAATAGGAGACATTCCGACATTCTCCGGGGCACACGCCCCCGCGTGTCTCGAACATGTTCGTCGAAAGTGCGTGTCGAACCTCTCCAACGACTCACTCGCCCATCAACCGTGCGGTGAAACCGTTTGGTGCGCACTCCGGCAGCAGCGCATACGATTCATGATCACGCCATTGCCCGTTGACGAACATGTACGATTTGCGCACACCCTCATAACATGCTCCCACCTTGAGCGCGACCTTGCGGGAACGCTCGTTTTCGGGAAGCAGGTCGATTTCCATACGATGCAATTGCGGTCCGGAGGGGTCGAACATCGCCCAATCAGCCAACAACGCGACGGCCATAGGAGCATATCCACGACCTGCGCAACGCTCGTCGATCCAGTAGCCGACCACGCCAGTACGCATGGCGCCATAGCAGATCGCTCCCAACGAAATCTGGCCGACGATACGCCCATGATGCTCGATGGCGAACACCACTCCGGTACCGTTTCGCTCGTTGCGCCGCATCGCGCGCACCCACTCATTGAACGACATCGACGCGCCATGCAACGGGTCTCCGGATTCCCACGGCTTCAGCCAGTCGTCATTACGCCAACGGACGTCGTTCCATTCATCGCAGTCGTCGAAGGTCAGCGGCCGCAGAATTATGGGAACGTGAAGCCCATGCGATTGGATGAAACGCGGAACATCGATGGTATTGGATTCCGAACGCATCATGCCGCGCAAAGATTGCAAAATCGTCACGCCTTCATTCTGCCATGCGCATAACATTTTCGTTTTCGCGCAACCATCCCGTGGTAGAACATGCGATATGACCCCGAATATGCAAACCGATGTCGCAGGCGACGGCACGCGTGACGAAGCTTAGCACAACGCGAGCTGAAAAGGCAATGGCGCAAGACCGCAATCGCAAGAAGAAAACGGACGAACCCTGAGGAACGGCTGGAAGCCGGCAGAAAACTGGCCGAACAGGCACGGCAGGCGAATCTCATCCATTCATTCACCACGGTGGCCGCATTCGCATCCATGGGCAGCGAAATGTCGATGACACCGATGCTGCAGACGCTTTTCGATTCGAACTGCCGCATACTCGTTCCACGGCTTGGAAAAGGCACGGATATTGGTTGGAGCGAGCTTGACAGCATCCACGATCTGCACGATCAGACCAACAGCGACGGCTCCATCAACACGCATCGTCCGCAGGAACCCAGCAACAGCGCATGTGGCCCGAAGCGTTGAAAGACGCTGGACTGATCATCGTTCCCGCTTTTGCCGTCGATCATGAGGGATTCCGTTTGGGGCGCGGCGGAGGATGGTACGACCGGGCGCTTGAATACCGTGCAATCGGAGCGCGCGTGGTGGCGGTCTGCTGGCCTTGGGAGCCGACCGACGAGCCAGTGCCGCATGAGCGCACGACATTCCCGTCAACGGAGTACTTACGCCGAATGGATTCACGGAGGTTCGCCAATAAACCATTCGTGAATAAGACGTTCATGCGGCCGTCTCAGGGAGCGTACTAGGATATGTCCCGTTAAGAAATTTGAGAATCTGGTTGAAGCGAGGATACTTTGCCTACTTATCATTACCGTTGCAAGAACTGCAACTACGATTTCACCGAGCAGCAGTCGTTCACCGACGATCCGATCACCATCTGCCCCGAATGTGGCGAGGAACAGGTCCATAAGGTGTATTCCGCGCCGCCAATCGAATTCAAGGGATCTGGTTTCTACCGCACCGATAAATCCAAGTGAGCTCAATCACATAATTCAAACAAGCTCAACCCCTTGGAAAACAAGGCGACATGCCGAAGCCTGTGGATAACTCACATCCTCCGACCACAACCCTTGATCCGGCTTGCGCAACAACTATTCGTAAGGTCATCATGCATGCATGGTGACCTTTTTCCATGATTTGTTGCAACGTCTGCAGGGCACGGATGGCAGGCGAACGACCGACGGCACGCGGACTGCGCCCTATCGGCGACGAAGGAACGCGCGATTGCACCGGCTGCTCGCCGCGGTCTGTGCCGGACTTGCCATGTTCGCAGCCCTGCAGTGCGTGCGATTGACGATTTCCACGCAACCGGTTGTCATCGCCGCGCAGACCATTGCGAAAGGCAGCGTGATTACCGCGGATTCGCTCGCATTGCGCGATCTTCCGTATGACGAGGCCTTACGTAACGTTTTCCAGGATTGCGACGATGCCGTCGGGCTAATCGCCCAAGTGGACGTTGCGGAAGGCGGCATCGTCACGTCGACCATGGCGCGTGCCTCTCCCGTTGTTCCCGAAGGATACACGGCGATCGAAGTGCGATTGGCGAGTTCCGCCGACAATCTGTCGCTTGGCGATATCGTGACGCTTTCCAGCGCCACGATATTCGGCGAGGCGACACCGGAAACATCACCGGATACGGATGCCGTGACATTGCGCGAACTATGCTCGGGCGCGATCCTGACCGCAAAACCCTCGCGCGATGCGGACGGCAACACCCTTGCGGTGTTTGCCATGCCTCCTCATGAAGCGGCGACCGTTCTGCAGGCCCAAGAATACAGCGCGATTATCGCCATCGTCAGTTCGTGATGACAGCGAGGCGAATCCCAGGCGAATGTCAGTGTCCCCGCTCGGAGAACACGCCCCAATGCGGCGGCAATTCGCCCAGAATACGCTTGTCGTCGTCCGCATTGCGCTGACGTTCGGTGAGCACATCGGACGGTTCGAGCTTAACGCCGTCCGCATCGAACAGCTCCGTGCCCTGGCGGACCACACGCTTGTGCTTGCGTGCCGTTCGGCGAGTGGCGCAATAGCCGGACACCACGCGAACGGCAGACTGGTCGGTTTCCTGGGAAGACTCCTGCGGAGAATGCTCGTCGACGCTCATCTGGACGATCATCTGACCTCCTGATACAGGTCGCTCAAGCGTGCCACGATGCGGTCCACTTCCTTGTCTGGATTCACGAACGCGCCGACGCTCCACACGGTCATAACGGACCAGCCAAGCGATTCGATGTTCTGCAAAAGCACGCGGTGACGTTCCCTGGTGGACTGCAATCCCATGAATTGCGCGTCGTCGGTGAGCACCGCCAACGCGAACGGCTTGTCGTTCAGACCGACCACTAGCGGCAGCTGGATCCATTGTCGAAACCATAATCGACGGCCACATTCAGTCCACGGGCTCGAATGCGATCGGCAAGATCGTTGAGAAGCACGTTCGAGCCGGTCATCTTGACGGCGGGACGCACCACGCTGTCATCAAGCTGCTCCGCCCAACGAAGCACGGTCTTCAGCATCTTCGGACCGGCCTGGTGCAGACGTTCGTCGTCCATGTCGGACGACGAGAACGCGGACACGATGTCAAGATGGCGGTCCGGCACGGCCAATGCGTCCAACAACATGCCTCGCCCGCCTTCGGATTCCAACGCTCCGAACTGCTGCAGCAGTCGCCCATGGGAGGTTTTCGCATAGCACATCGCAAGAATCGCGTCAGTGGCATGCGCACCGGCCACGTCGGAAATGTCCACGATGCGCACATGGCGAAGGAACATGCCCATGGCCTTGTTCTTGTTGGCGATGGCCTTGAGCTCTGCCCCCAGTCGGGTGCGGAACGTATGCGTAAGCGTCACCACTGTAAGCATGTATGATGCGGGCACAATGGTAAAACCGGCGGCACGCTTGGTGATCAGCCTGATCACCTCGTCGATCTCCTGCTGGCTGCTTTCCACCAACCCCGAAGTGATGACCGGCACACCGTTGGCGTCAGCACGAAATGGTAGGCGATCTCGCCTTGTGCGCCTTCTTTTGCCACGTCGAAAGGTACGGAACCGTAGCCTTCCGATTCCAGGAACGCATTGAGTTTCGGAGCGCGTCGAACAGGACGATTGGCGATTTTCACGCTCGGCAGCAGCGCAATAAGACGCTTCAGACCATCGGATGTGACCGTTTCACGATGTGCGATCACCACCACCTGCTTGGCACGGCTAATGATGCTCAGCAATTCGATGGACTGGATATGCGAGGCCGCATCGATGATGACGACGTCAGCCAACGGCGCCGGATCGGTAATCGCCGCTAGCGTGGCGGGCGTCGCAACAAGAATCGGTTTCGCCGCTGCGAGAATCTGCGGATGCTCCTTGTGCAGGCGATTCAACGAAACATTACGGGAGCCGGCAAGCATGGTATGCAGCAGATTGGCTTCCTGCGTACGCGAGAACAGCATGTCGCATAGGCGACGCATGGATTCCTGCGCCACCATCGGCCCGACCGAACGCACGTGCTCCACGTCGACTTGGGCAAAGCGTTCCGCAGCGCTCTGCAATGCCGAACCATCTTGGTTGGAGATGATGGCGGAGGATTTCACAATATCCTCGAACGCCGTGGTCCACCATGCCAACTGCAGCTCTCCTGCAACGGCATCGTTGGGAATACCACGATTGTTCAGATCCTCAACCAGCTCGTCAAGACCGACCGAGTGGAAGTCACGTTCCAAGCGAGCGCGCTCCGGCAGATTGTCGAGCGCCTGCTTGTCGTCATACAGGGCCTTCAAACGCTCTTCGACCTGGTTGAAATCAACGGTTTCGAGATTGCCTCCCTGCGGGGTTGTGGCAAGCACCGCATTCAACGCGGTCATGTCACGATTGAGATTCTCTTGCGTTTCGATGATATCGTCCAGCTTGGCGGGCAGTACTGGCCAACCGCCATGAGGCACGAACATATGCCACTGATCGGCCTGCTTGGATACCACAAGCAACGCCTCGTGCAGGTTCTCCACCTGCGCGCCGACGCGCAGCATGCCCTTGGCTTCCTTGATGTGGCGGCGACGCTCCCAGAATCCCATGGAACTGCCTTCGGCCTTGCGTTCGGCCTTCGGCTTGGTCGCCTCGATCATGGATGCGATGTCACGTTCGAAGATTTCCGGCTGGAATACGTCAAGCACTCGTCGCAGGTTCTTCAGCACCATGACCTGACGGCCCCACTCCTGCGCGGTCGTTGGAATCGGGAATCCGCAGGTCTGCACCGTGCTGGCCACCTGCTCACGGGTGGCGGGCAGCACCTTGCGCAACAGTTCGACCACACGCTGGTATGCGCTCACCGCTTCCTCTTCGGAATACAGCGAAGCCTTGTACCATGCGGTATCGTTCTCCGTGATGGTGTATTCGCCAAGTTCACCCGCACGCTGCAGTTTCGCAGCCCAATCCTCGATCTTGTCTGCAATGGAATGCGCGGTCTGCTTGCTCAAACGCACGTGCGTGGTCGGATGGGTGGGTAGCGCCGCGATCTGCGCGAGATTCTGAATCGTCTGGTAGGCGGATACGCCCCACTCCGGGCTCACGCCGTGAAGATCACCCAGATAACGGGTCAAACGGGAGCGCACACCAACCAATTCATCGGCAATCTGATCAAAACGGGACGAAGCAACACCCGATTGGAAGCCGACCGCGGCAATCAACTGACGATCAATCGCCGCATTGGCACCATCATCGGCGATATCCAACAACTGTCCGCTCATCTCATTCGCGGCAACGGACTGCACAAATCGACGTTTCTGATCGGTCACGCACGGCACATAAAGCACGGAACGTCCGTTCATCACGCAACGGGACGCGATCGCGGCAGCCTGCTCGGCGGTATTGTTGGCAATCGGGCTATCCACAAACAGCGAATGGCCCGCGGACGCAAGCTGCGAAGCGTATCGGACGGTATTGTCGATATCGCGACCTCATACTCGCCATGCGGATCGGCATCGAACGGACTGTATTCCGGAATCTCAGCCCCCTCCAATGCTTCCGCGGCGGCCCTGTCTCCAGCCAAAGCGTCCAAAGCGGTATTGCCAGTCGGGCCTTGAGCCAACTGATCGATGATCTTCTGGCTTTCCACCAGCATCTGCGACGCCGGATCCATAAAGCACCCGAGAATAATGTGCCGTTCAATCTCAAAATCGGGGAACGCGTTGGCCGCACGATCCGTAATGGCCGCGAACACCGCGGACGTCTCTGGCGTGCCGCTCTCATAGTTCGAACCGTCAAACAGCTTGGCCTCATCCAATACGACGTTGTTCTCACGCAGCACGGCCGCGAAAGCCGCGTTCAGACGCACACGCCCTGTGAATGCGATCACCGTGCCGTTTTCGATATTACGGCCTTCTTTGCGCACTTCGACCGGTACATGAGCACCGGCATCTGATTGCCCTTCCAGATGGCCACGCCGACTACCAAAGACAATTCACCCACGCCGCTGACGCGGCTTTTCGCCTCACGGTCGTCAAGCACACGTTCCACGCGACGACCAGCGGCGCGCAACATGCCGTTGTCACGGAACAAGGAATTGAGCTGAACATGCCCGCTGGCGAACAGCTGTGCGATGCCGGACGGGTGCGCGTGCGTCATATCAAGCTGGGCGCTCAGCTGCGTCACATCCTCAAGCGGCGACGGCGATAGGCCAAGACGGTACTTCTCACGCCACCCACGAATACGATCCAGCTCAGTGACGTTCTCATTGCTTTCGCTCATGTGTTGGCTCACTTCCCTACCGCTTTACGGTATTCCGCATACCCCGGATTATGTGACAGGGCCGCGTCGATGTCTGTATTACCCAATGCGCCCAGCCATGCATACAGATCGTCATACAGCGACGGGTTCATGGCAAGGAATGGCAGCAGTTCCGGATGACGCGCCATCTCGAACTGCACGGTGAAATCGTCGGTGCGCTTGGCATCGTCCGAAGTCATCCCGTCAACTTCGATGGTCTGCTCCTGCTTGGCGAGCTCGCCCTTGGAAACACGGTCGAACACTGATCCGGGTTCGAAAGTGGGCTTGAACACGCTGGTTTCGTCCGGCGACGGTTCATCCGCAACCTGCGATTGTGCAGCATGTGGTCTGAAACGCTCATCATCGGCCTGCTGCGGCGCTGTTTCCTCCTGGCTTGGAGTTTCGTTTGTCTGTTGCGCAACCGTGGAAGCCTGTTCCACTATTTCGTCGTTGGACTGCTCGTGCGATGTCTCCGTCTGTTGTTCTGGCATATGTTCCGGCATATTGTTTTCTTCAGCGGCAACGCCACGATAATCGGCTTGCTTGGACGCGCGCTGAACAGCTTGCTCACGGGAATCGTGTCATGCTCGGTTTCGTTGCCTGTTGCGGTTCGAGTCGGCAATGCGGTTTCCTGCACGAATTCCGGCTGATTCGCTTCATTTTCGTTTTCCGCAGCGTTCTTCTTGGCGGCCTCTTCCGCGGCATGCTGTTCCGCCACGGCATCCGCGAACAGGTCGCGCGGAGTATTGTCTGCGACCACGTTATGCTGCACCAGCGAAACGGATGGCAGATCTCCATAATCTGGCTCGTTGGAACGTACGGGAGCAAAAGACTGATGCTCGGCACGTTGCATGAAATTGACGCGATTGGCAACATTACGCGCGTTGAACAATGCGGTCGGCTCGCCGGCACGCAGGTTGAGAATATCATCGACTGACATATCCGCCGCATCAGGCTCCTGCGGCACCTCGTCGGACACCGCGTAGGAGAACAGGTTGGAGACCGGAGCGGACGCATTGTTTTCGGTTTCGGGAACGGCGTGCTCGCTGCCGTGCTCGAAGGTGACGCGCACGTCGCCGAACTGCAGCGTCATCGGCGCGAACGGCAGTCTGAAATCTTCATCCGCCGGCAGACGCATCAATTGACCATTATCGGCCACCACGAACGAACCATTGGTCGACTTGAGATCACGCACGGAAGCATTGCCCTGCGCATCGACTGAAAAATGGCATGCCGTTTCGACATGGATTTGTTTGCATCCATAATGTCGAGGCGCGCGAATCCATCATCCACCAGAGGCGTAACGGCTTGCGGCCGATTTCCACGCTTTCGCCGCTGCCCAGCTTCTTGAGTTCGGTTCCATCAACCTTGACGGTCCACTGCTGCGCCGTTCGTTGATCTTCGCTCACCGTTGTCGGCCTTCCTTTCACACACAACACTCTTTGCCATTGTGTCATGCCTTGCCACGTATTTCGGGATTATGACGCGATTAATTGACAACTTTCGCCTATTTCCCCCATTGTATGGCACGATATGGAAGCGTTCACGCTCAAATCGGGTTTTATTGGATTGTCAGCGAAAGAAAATCCCGTGAATATGCGGAAACCCCGCCGCCTTGTGGCGAACGGGGTTTCTACTCAAAATCGTGATATGCGGCTTCAAGCCGCGCGAATCACTTGAGCTCGACGGTAGCGCCGGCTTCTTCGAGCTGGGACTTAGCCTTCTCAGCGTCTTCCTTCTTGGCCTTCTCCAGGACAGCCTTCGGAGCGCCGTCGACCAGAGCCTTGGCCTCAGCCAGACCCAGGGAGGTGATAGCGCGGACGGCCTTGATGACCTGGATCTTCTTGTCGCCAACGGCGGAGAGGATGACGTCGAACTCGTCCTTCTCTTCCTCAGCCGGAGCAGCAGCGCCCGGAGCGGCAACGGCGACAGCAGCCGGAGCGGCAGCCTCGACGTCGAACTTCTCTTCGAAAGCCTTGACGAACTCGGAGAGCTCAACCAGGGTCATCTCACCGAAAGCTTCGAGCAGCTCATCGTTGGTGTACTTAGCCATAATGGCTTCCTTTCATTCTTGGCGACGGTTTGATTGAAGAGGTGACCGCCACCTAAAACAATTATTTTTTTTCTTTTATGGTCACTATCATTCACGCGGCTAACCGCAATGAAATCAGGCGGCCTTTTCCTGCTTCTCGCGGAGCGCATCGATCGTACGCACAGCCTTGGTCGGCAGAGCGTTGAACAGGTACGCGGCCTTGGACATCGTAGCCTTGATGTCGCCGGCGAACTCGGCGAGCAGCTGCGGGCGAGACTTGAGGTCTGCCAGCTTCTTGGCGCCTTCAGCATCGTAGACGGTGCCATCAGCGAAGCCGCCCTTGATGATCAGTGCCTTGTTGGTCTTGGCGAAGTCACGCAGGGTCTTCGCAGCTTCGATGAAGTCACCCTTCACGAAGGTCACAGCGGTCGGGCCGGCGAGAAGTTCATCAAGACCTTCGATGCCAGCTTCCTTGGCTGCAATGCGAACGAGCGTGTTCTTTGCCACAGTGTAGGAAGTATCGCGGCCTAGCTTTTCGCGCAGTTCAGAGATCTGCGGAACGGTAAGCCCGCGGTACTCGGTCAGGTAGATAGCGTCGGCGTTACGGAACTTGTCCGTAAGCTGAGCGACCACCGCTTCCTTTTCGGGCCTCTTCATGGCGTTCCTTCCTTAGTCAACCGTTGACTGTGAGATTCGGAACACCTCGCAGGGCAATAAAAAAAGCCCTGCACGCAGGCAGAGCAACATTCGACCGCTAAGCGGGAAGCCCTTGGTGGGCGTATGTTCTTCAACCTGCGCTGGCTTGGCGAACCAAACTTCGTGAGCGCTTGCACGCTCCAACCAACGGTCTGTGGTTTACAAATGGGTAATTTACTGACCCGTTTGGACTAATCCAGACCGGCGTGTCGCGCCGCCGCAAAAGCAACCCCTTACCAATCGCACGAAATTTCCATGACTTACATAGGTGCTACGTTTGCTTTGTTCAGGGACGCATGTCCCAGGCGAGTCGCGATTCTCGCCGGCGCACGCCACCATATGGCACGCGCCTACCAACCCAAGAAAGATGAGAAAAGAGAAAATGGAGAAATTCTTCCATCTCAAGGAGAACGGCACCACCGTCTCCACGGAGATCATGGCCGGCCTGACCACGTTCTTCGCCATGTCCTACATCATCATCGTCAACCCGCAGATCCTGTCTTCGACCGGTATGCCGTGGGGCGGCGTGTTCCTCGCCACCATCATCGCGGCCATCATCGGCACGCTCGTGATGGGCCTGTTCGCCAATGTTCCGTACGCGCAGGCCGCCGGCATGGGCCTCAACGCGTTCTTCACCTACACCGTGTGCTTCGGCCTCGGCTTCAAGTGGCAGGAAACCCTGTGCATGGTGTTCCTGTGCGGTTTGATCAACATCATCATCACCGTCACCAAGATCCGTAAGATGATCATCCAGGCCATTCCGGAAGTGCTGCAGAACGCCATCGGCGGCGGCATCGGCCTGTTCGTGGCCTACGTCGGCTTCCTCACGTCGGTTTCTTCACCTTCACCACCAAGTCCGCGGCCAAGAGCGGCGACACCGTGCAGGCCACCCCGGGCCTTGCCGTCATGAACAATCCGACCATCTGGCTGTTCATCATCGGCCTGGTGCTGGCCATCGTGCTCACCGTGCTCAAGGTACGCGGCGGCATGCTGATCGCCATCGCCGTCACCGCGGTCGTCGGCATTCCGATGGGCCAGACCACCATGGCCAACTCCGTGTCCATCGCCGACACCTTCGCCCAGCTGCCGCAGACCTTCGGCGTGATCTTCACCAAGGATGGCTTCCCGGCGCTGTTCTCCGACGTGTCGAAGCTGCCGATCATCCTGCTGACCATCTTCGCGTTCTCCATGTCCGACACCTTCGACACCATCGGCACCTTCATCGGCACCGGCCGTCGTACCGGCATCTTCTCCGCCGAGGACGAGAAGGCTCTTGAGAACGGTTCCGGCTTCTCCTCCAAGATGGACAAGGCCCTGTTCGCCGACTCCATCGCCACCTCCATCGGCGCCATCTGCGGCACCTCGAACACCACCACCTACGTGGAGTCCTCCGCGGGTATCGCCGCCGGCGGCCGCACCGGCCTGACTCCGTGGTCGTGGCGATCTGCTTCGCGCTGTCCGCCTTCCTCTCCCCGGTCATCTCCGCCGTGCCGTCCGCCGCGACCGCAGGCGTGCTGGTCGTGGTCGGCTGCATGATGGCTTCCTCCTTGAAGGAAATCGAGTGGGGCGACATCTCCGAAGCCATTCCGGCGTTCTTCGCGTCCGTGTTCATGGCGTTCAGCTACTCCATCTCCTACGGCATCGCCGGCGGCTTCATCACCTACTGCATCGTCAAGACCTGCAAGAAGCAGGCCAAGGACGTGCATCCGGTGATCTGGGTCGTGGCCGTGCTGTTCATTCTGGACTTCATCATCACCGCAGTGCTGTAATAGTCCTTTTCATACGGAAAATGGGCGGTTCCTTCAGTGGAATCGCCCATTTTTTATATCGACTTTCGTATCGGTTTGACGCAGATCCGCATCAGATGGCTTGGGAGAACGCGTCGACGAGCGCGGCCATCCAGTCCGTCAGGGAATCGTACTGCTCCGGCATCTGCTCGGTCAGCTCCACGATCGGAATATTGGACGATTTGGCGGCGGTGACGATCTTGCCGGTCAGCTCGGTCTCCTCCTGAATGTTGACCACCAGCAGGCCGACCTTGCCGGCTTCCAGCATGTCGGTGAACTGTTTGATGTCGGTCGGCGTTGGCTCGCTTTCGTTGGCCGTGGCACGCGTGTAGCCGGTCGGCGTCGCGTCTTTGAGGCCCAGGTCCCCGGCCAGATATTCGGCGACCGATTCCGTGGCGGCATAGGCTTCGCCATCCGCCTTGCGTTTGGTCTCCGTGATTTTTCGGGCGATCTCGTCTTCCTTGGAACGCCATTGCTGGTTCAGCTTGTCGAAATCGGCCTTGCCGTCGGGCCTTGTGCTCGTATGCCCTGGTGATGGCCTGTGCGACCGCTTTGCGCACCGCCGCCGAGAACCAGACGTGCGGGTTGCCGCCATCCTTGACGCCACCGATCTCCGCCGCGTTGATGACTTGCGATTTGGCGGATTGCGCGGCTTTGACGGCCCATGAGTCGTACCCGGCGCCGTTGACGATGACGATTCGCGCTTCTGCAGTTTGGCGATGTCGGACGTGGTCGGCTCATAGTCGTGCGCGTCCACGTTGGTGGAGTTGATGATGCTGGTCACCCGCACGCCGCTTCCGCCGAGCTGCTCGGCGAGGGTGCCCCATTGGTTGATGGAGGAGACGACGGAAATCGCGCCATGCGCGGAACCGGCACCGTTCTGCGACGTTCCGCAGGCAGACGCGGAAGTGAGAAGGCCGACGGAAGCGAGTACGGCAATCGCAATTCTTGCATAACGGTTCACGATGGTTCCTCCATTTTCATACGCTTCATGCTTCGGTGAATCCATCATAACCGTAACTGAGAATGATTCTCAACAGCGCGTGTCGCTTCCACAAGAAAAACAACAAACCGACGCCGAGAGCAATCTCAACGTCGGTTTGCGGGGAAAAGGAGCTGCCAATCAGCCAAAACGTACAATTACAGAGTTTCGCACAGCGAAGCGCTATTAACTGGCCAGCTGAAGCTGACTCGCACCAACCCACCGTTGGCACTACGTTTTGGCGAATCGGCTTATCGATCAGCCAAAACGTCCGGAGACGTAGCGTTCGGCTTCTTCGTTCTGCGGGTTGTTGAACATCGTGGTGGTGTCGGTGAAGTACTCGAGGTGACCCGGCTGGCCGACGGCCTTCAGGTTGAAGAAGGCGGTGTAGTCGGCGATACGGGCGGCCTGCTGCATGTTGTGCGTCACGATCACGATGGTGTACTCGTTCTTCAGCTCGTTGATCAGATCCTCCACGGCCAGGGTGGAGATCGGGTCGAGGGCGGAGCACGGTTCGTCCATGAGCAGCACCTGCGGGTGCACGGCCACGGCGCGTGCGATGCACAGACGCTGCTGCTGGCCGCCGGACAGGCCGATGCCCGGATTGTCCAGACGATCCTTGACCTCGTTCCACAGGTTGGCGCCACGCAGGGCCCACTCGACCAGATCATCCGCGTCGGACTTGGAGATCTTGCGGTTGTTGAGCTTCACACCGGCCAGCACGTTCTCGCGAATGGACATGGTCGGGAACGGGTTCGGACGTTGGAACACCATGCCGACGTCACGACGGACGGCGACCGGATCCACATCCTTGTCGTACAGGTTCTTGCCTTCCAGCAGCACCTCGCCTTCGCAGTGGGCGCCCGGAATGATCTCGTGCATGCGATCGAGGGTGCGCAGCACGGTGGACTTGCCACAGCCGGAAGGTCCGATGAACGCGGTGACCTTGTTGGCTTCGATGTTGATGTTCACATCCTCCACGGCCAGGAAGTCGCCGTAGAAGATGTTCAGATGGTTGACATCAATACGTTGTCCCATTTGTTTTCCTTATTGTTCTTATGTTTTCGACTATTCGACCGCGCTCAGCGTTCCGACTTGACGGCGAAGACCTTCGCCACGAGACGGCCGATGAGGTTGAGGATCAGCACGATGAGAATCAGCACAAGGGCTGCGGCCCAGGCGCGTTCCATCGGGATGGTGGTGACGCAGGCCGCGGAAGCGTTGGCCGGGCAGTTCGCGTTGAGCTTGGAATACTCCTGGTAGACGTACACCGGAAGCGTGGTCATCTGGCCGGAGAAGAGGTTGACGTTCGTGGAGGCGATGTAGCTGCGGTCATCAGCAACGGAGCGGTTTCACCGATCACGCGGGCGACGGCGAGAATCGCACCCGAAACGATGCCCGGCAGGGCGGTGCGCAGCACGATCTTCGTGATCGTGCGCTGCTTCGTGACGCCCAGGGCGTACGAGGCCTCGCGCAAATCGTGCGGCACGATCTTGAGCATTTCCTCGGACGACTTGACCACGGTCGCAGCATCAGCAGGGAAAGTGCGACGGAGCCTTCGAAACCGTTGATGGTGCCGGGGCCGATCAGAATCGTGAACATCGAGAAGGCGAACAGGCCTGCGACGATGGACGGGATGCCGCTCATCACGTCGACCAGCAGGGTGATGACCTGCGCCAGCTTGCCACGGTTGGAATATTCCACCAGGTACACGGCGCACATCAGGCCGATCGGGATGGAGATGAGCATGGCGCCGAAGGTGATTTCCAGCGTGCCGATGATGGCGTGCAGGATGCCGCCGTAGCCGCCGGACGGGGTCGGGTTGCCGCCGACCACGCCGGTCATGTTGTAGCTCAGGAAGTTGAGGTTCAGCCTCTTGACGCCGTTGATGATGGTGGTGAGCAGCACCGAGAACAGCGGGATCAACGCCACGATGAACGCGCACGAGATGAGCGCCTTCATGGCGAAGTCCTTGCGCTTGCGCGCTGAGGTGAAGGAACGGGTCGGCTTGAACTTGTCGAAGTCGATGACGGGAGCGCCGTCCATCGGCGAAGCGTCGTTATTTGCGGCGGTCATCACACACTCGCTTTCTCGGTGAGCTTACGAGCGATGAAGTTCACCACGAAGGTAATCAGGAACAGGACCAGGCCGGTGCCGATCAGCACGGAAACACCCAGATCGTTGGCTTCCGGATACTGCGCGGCGATGTTCGCGGCGATGGTCTGGTTCTGCGAGGCCTGCAGCAGCTTGACGGAGTAGTTGAGGCCCGGGGACAGGATCATGAGCACGGCCATCGTCTCGCCGAGCGCACGACCGAGGCCGAGCATGGAGCGGACACGACGCCGGACTTGCCGAACGGCAGCACCGCGAGCTTGACCATTTCCCACTTCGTGGCGCCGAGGGCCAGAGCCGCCTCTTCCTGAAGGCGAGGGGTCTGCAGGAAGATGTCGCGGGACATGGAGGTGATGATCGGCAGGATCATGACGGCCAGCACCACGGACACGGTGGCCACGGTACGGGAGGGATTGGCGGCGGGACCGGCGAAAATCGGAATCCAGCCAAGGTATTTGGCCACCCAATTCCAGAACGGGTAGATGGCGGGCACCAGCACCAGACCGCCCCACAGACCGTAGATAACGGACGGGATGGCGGCGAGCAGATCGACCACATAGCTCAGGGCGGTGGCGAGCTTCTTCGGCGCGTAATGCGAGATGAACAGTGCGATGCGACCGACACGAAGAAGGAAATCAGCAGTGCCAGGGCGGAAATCAGCACGGTACCGAACAGCAGCGGTCCGACGTAGCCCCAGAAGCTGGAAGCCTTGCCGCCGGTGAAGTTGCTGATGGTCGCGCTGTTGGCCTTCTGGTCACCGCCGATCAACGGCCACGCGCGGAACAGCAGGAACAGCGCGACCGCGGCGAGCACGACGAGGATCAGGATGCCGCAGGCGTAGGCCACGCCCTTGAACACCTTATCCGCGTTCTTGCCGCTCACCGGCTGCTGTGCCGTTTTGCTTTGCGAACTCACGGGTTCTCCTTTTGGTTTGCTTGCGATTGCTTTCGATTTTTCTGGTTTTGCGTATCGTCCGTAGGTATCGTTTCAGGCCGCAGCCGTTTTTTACGCGGCTGCGGCCTGAAACCTACGGTCAGTCACCGATCACCGAAAGCGATCGCCCCACTGTGATGGGCTCACTTGGTTTTGATGGCGTCGATGGACTTGACGACCTTCTGACGCAGGGTGTTGGACATCGGAGCGGAGCCGGCTGCGGAAGCGGCGGTCTGCTGGCCTTCGTCGCTGGTCACGTAGGTGAGCCAGGACTTGACGAACTTGGCGGTGTTGGCGTCCTTGTATGCCGGGCAGGCGACGTCGTAGGAGACCAGCACGATCGGGTAGGCGCCCTTCTCGGTGGTGTTGTGGTCGAGCTTGACGACCACGCGGTTGTCACCCTTGGCGGAATCGTCGAGCGGGGAGCGTCCACGACCTTGGCGGCGGCTTCAGCGGAGAACGGGACGTAATCATCGCCGACCTTCACGGCCACGGTGCCCAGATCGCCGGCCTGGGAGGCATCGGCGTAACCGATGGTGCCGTCAGCCTGCTGCACGGTGGAGATCACGCCGGAAGTGCCCTTGGCGCCCTGGCCGACCTCGTTCGGCCAGTTCTCGCCGAGGTCGTAGCTCCATGCGTCGCCAGCGGCGTCCTTGACGTAGCTCAGGAAGTTCTTGGTGGTGCCGGACTTGTCGGAACGGTGCACCACGGTGATGTCGAGGTCAGGCAGATCGACCTTCGGGTTCTGCTTCTTGATGGCGTCATCGTTCCACTTGGTGATCTTGCCGTCGAAGATCTTGGCGATGGTCTCGGCGTCCATGTTCAGGGTCTTGCCCTTGCCGGACACGCCCTGCAGGTTGAAGACGACGGCGATCGGGGAAATGTAGACCGGGATGTCGAAGGCGGTGCCGGAAGCGCACACGCTCTTGGACTGCTCGACCTCGTTATCGGCGAGAGCAGCGTCGGAGCCGGCCCATGCGGTTGCACCGGTCAGGAAGGTGGACACGCCAGCGCCGGAACCGGACGGGTTGTAAGCGACCTTGGCGTCCGGGTTGGTGCCCTGGAAGCCGGCGATCCAAGCTTCGACGGCGGCCTGCTGGGAAGAAGCGCCAGCGCCGGAGAAGTTGCCGGAAACGGTTTCGGTCTTGGTATCGGACTTGGCCGAAGAATCGGTGGAAGCGGTGGTGTTGTCACCGCAAGCCGCGACGGAAGCCAGCATCACAATGCCGGACACAGCGGCGATGGAGCGTACGAGAATGGAGTTACGCATTATTCTTTTCCCTCTGTCAACATTCAGATGGCGTGTGTTTCTGATTTTTCGATTTTCTGTTGTCGCCATCGTTCTTCATGACAATCTCCAGCCTATTGGGCGTTTCACTCGCCCCAAACCAAAAACGGTGAACGGAAGATGAACAGTCTACGACACCTTCGCCGTTCGACGTTCCTTCCGTTCACCGTTCTTTGCAAGCACGATGCGAATGCGCGCTATACCAAGCCTTTCATCATCATTCGCTTGGCGTATCGATCTTGTATCCGAGGCCGCGCACGGTGGTCAGATACTTGGGATGGCCCGGGTCCTCCTCGATTTTGGCGCGCACGCGCTTGACATGCACGTCCAGCGTCTTGGTGTCGCCGACATAGTCGGAGCCCAGATGCGGTCGATCAGCTGGTGGCGGGTCATCACGCGGCCCTTGTTCTGCATGAGGTATTCCAGCAGTTCGAATTCCTTCAGCGGGAAGAACACGTTCTCGCCGCGGACCGTCACCTCATGCTGGCCGATTCTCATGGAAATGTCGCCGCATACGAGCGGAATATCGTCGTCGGCGGCTTCTCCGGATTCGGCGACCATCTGGTTGCGGCGCAGCACCGCGCGGATGCGTGCCAGCAGCTCACGGAAGGAATACGGTTTGGTGATGTAGTCGTCCGCGCCGATTTCAAGGCCGACGACCTTGTCGATTTCCGCGCTTTTCGCGGTCAGCATGATGATCGGCACACGGCTTTGCTCGCGGATCCGACGGCACAGCGCGGTGCCGTCAAGACCGGGCAGCATCAGATCGAGCAGCACCAGATCGATACCACCCTTGGTGAACAGTTCCAATCCTTCTTCACCGGTGGCCGCGGCGGACACGTCGTACCCTTCACGGGTGAGCTGGTAGACCAGCGGCTCACGGTACGACTCTTCGTCCTCGACGATCAGAATTCGCGTCATCAGTGGTTCTCCTCATTCTCTGTTGTGGTGGAGTGGCCGGACTGTTTCTTTTCACGGGTGTTATCATTCGCCGAATCCGCCGGATGGTCGGGTTCCGCAGCGCCCGAAGCCTGCGGCATCGTGATGGTGAAGGTGGATCCCTCCCCCTCACGCGACCATACGGAGATGGTGCCGCCGCAATCCTCGACGCAATGCTTGGTGATGGCCAATCCCAGGCCGGTGCCGCCGGTTTCACGGGAGCGCGCCGGATCGACGCGGTAGAATCGCTCGAAAATTCTGCTGAGCGACGCCGCGGGGATGCCGATGCCCTGGTCCACGACGCGAATCGCCACCTTGCCGGATTCGATGCCGATGCCGACGGCCACCGTGGTATGTTCCGGCGAATAGTTGATGGCGTTCTCCACCAGGTTCTTCACCGCAGTTTTGATGGTCTCATGGTCAGCGACCACGAACACGTCCAGGTTCTGTTCGGCTTCCTTGGCCAGTTCCTCGGCGTTCGCATGCACCAGCACCTGCCGGCCGTTCACGGACAGGACCAGGCTGATGTGCTTCGATTCGGCCTTGACCTGGTTTTCGGCGAGCGCCTCGCGTGCCACGGACAGCACGGACAGCGTTCCGCGTTGAGCATCGCTGCCGCGCTTTGCGCTTTCTGCAGGTCGATCAGACGGTGGACCAGTTCCGTCAATCGTTCGGATTCCTTGGAGATTCGGCCGGAGAAGTATTTCACCGCGTCCGGATCGTCGGCCGCGTCGCCGATCGTTTCGGCGAGCAGAGAAATCGCGCCTGCCGGGGTTTTCAGTTCGTGCGAGACGTTGGTGACGAAATCGCGCCGCATGATTTCGAAACGGCGTTGCTCGCTCATGTCGGAAATGAAAATCGCAAATAGTTGTCGGCGATCTGTCCGACGCGCACGTGCAGGTAGAGCGTGTCTTCGGGCAGCGGCTTGCCGGCTTCGACGCCTTTGCCGTTCGTGTTCACCATGCCCGTTCGCGTGCGGCCGTGCAGGGGGATGGTCAGTTCGCGTTCGCGCACCACGCTGTCTGTGGAGACCAGTTTCACGATGTCGCGGATTTCCGCGAGCGCCATCGCCTGGTCGTGGATGATGCCGAAGCGCCGCGCGGCCGGGGATGCGTATTGGACCGTGGCCAGCGAGTCTACGACCACCAAGCTTCGGGCATGACGGCCACCAGCTGGCGTTCCGTGGACTGCACGGGAACGCGGGGGCCGAACAGGGACGTGTTCTTCGCAGCTCCGAACAGGCTCGGATCATTGGGGTCGACGCCGTCCTGCACATCCTGGAAGCCTCGTCTGCGGCCAAGCAGGAACGCCACGACGAACACGACCACGGCCACGACCACCAATGCCGCAACCACCGACGGCGTTGCCAGCATCTGCTCCAACGTCATGCGTTCACCTTCCGATAATCCTCAGTTCTTCCTTAAGACTAGCGGCTTCGGAGAGGCTTTCGCGTATGCGATTCTCTCACGCCACCGGAAGTTTTCCTGCCGTTCATCTTCCGAAACGCAGCATATCGGAATATGAGACGTCCCGTTTGCCGATATGACGATGCATGATGACGGGTCATGCGGCAAACGGGATGTGGAAACGGCTTTTCGCAACGTTAGGCGTTTCGCAACGCCACATGAACGCTACATGCGTTTGGCGATGTTCACCGTCAGTTTCGCGGCGGTGTCCGCGTATTCGGAAATGTCGAACGTTTTGAAATCCTCGTAGTCGGTGTCCGCGTTGTCGCTCAGCGCGCGAATCACCAATGCGGGAACGTCGTTGCGGGCGGCGACATGCGCGACGGCGGCGCCTTCCATTTCCACCGCGTCCGCGCCGGTCTCACGGATCACCTGCTCGACCTTCTGCGGATCATCGACGAAATAGTTGCCGGTGGCGATGATGCCGACGATATGGTGAATGTTCAAGTCGTTCAGCGCCTGGTCGGCCAGTTCGAGCAGACGGTCGTCGCTATGGTATTCCTCGATGGGCCGGTCGGCGGTGCCGGGCTTGAACTGGCCCACCAATCGCATGTCGGTGTCGAGATAGCGCAGGGTGCCGCCGAGCACCACGTCGTTGATGTGCAGATTCGTGTTGAGATTGCCCGCGATGCCGGAGAAGATCACGGCGTCCGGCTGGTCAGCTCGATCAGATGCTGCGTGGTGGCGGCGATGTTGACGGTGCCCATGCCGCCGACGGTCGCGGCGACGTTGACGGCGGTGCCCTTGTTGGTTTCGAGGGTGCCGCGCGTCACCTTGACGCCGGCTTCCTCGGTGACGGTGACGTTGCTCAGTGCCGTTGCGATATTGGCGACTTCCTCATCCATGGCGCCGATGATGGCGATTGCGGTCATTGCACTCTCCCTGTCTTACGTGCTGTCTTGAGTGTTGTTTTACGCGATTGCGATTCGCGTTTCCCGAATTTTCTGCAATCGCGCGGATAGTGAATCGAATCGGTCACTTCCAGCGGCGCACGGCCACCGCATGGGCAAGCTCGCGTAGCAGCTGTTCCGTGGTGTTCCAGCTCAGACATTTGTCGGTGATGGACTTGCCGTAGACGAGCTGGTCGAGCGGCGCGGCCTTCTGGTTGCCGCCTTCGATGAAGCTTTCCATCATGATGCCGGTGATGCCCTGCTCGCCTTTGGCGATACGGCCCGCGATGTCACGCACCACCTGCGCCTGACGATGCTCGTCCTTGCCGGAGTTGCCATGCGAGCAGTCGACGATCAGCATGTGCCGCAGCGGAATCGGCCGGCATTCGGCGCGGATGGTGTCCATAGCCTTGGCCACCGAAGCGGCATCGTAATTCGGGCCGTGCGAGGAACCACGCAACACCACATGACAGTCGGGATTGCCGAGCGTTTTGACCACGGCGGCGCGGCCGAGATGGTCGATGCCGAAGAACGTGTGCTGTTGTGCGGAAGCGAAGCAGGAATCGGCCGGAGCCTTGATGGAACCGTCCGTGGCGTTCTTGAAGCCGATCGGCATGGACAGGCCGGACGCCAACTGCCGGTGCACCTGGCTTTCCGTATTGCGCGCGCCGATCGCACCCCAGCTAATCGCGTCGGAAATATACTGCGGACTGGTCGGCTCCAAAAACTCCGTGGCCGCCGCCAAACCCTCGTCAAGCACGCCAAGCAACGTGCGGCGGGCCAACAGCAAGCCCTTCCTGATATTGCAGCTGCCGTCGATATCCGGATCGTTGATCAGACCCTTCCAACCGACCGTGGTGCGCGGCTTCTCGAAATACACGCGCATGACGATCAGCAGCTCGCCATCCAACTCGCCTTTCAACGCGGACAGGCGACGCGCGTAATCGAGCGCGGCCTTCGGATCGTGAACGGAACACGGACCGACAACCACCAGCAGGCGATCGTCCTGACCGTACAGGCAGGCACGAATCTCATCACGCGAATAGGCGACGATCTCCTGCGCCTGCTCGCTCAACGGCAGATCGCCCAGCACCTGCGCCGGCGTGGGCAACACTTCGAATTCCAGCACGCGGCGGTTCACGATGCGGCTGATGCCCACCTGGTCCTCCCAGCGCGGCACGTCGGTCTCCACCAGCGGATTCTTGCCCTCATCCATGGCCTGTCTAATGGCACGTAAATCCTCAGGCGTGTTCAGCTGCTGCTGCATGATCTCGCTCTCCTTGTCGCTTCCTTTCCCAAGGATAGCAACGATGGTGCAGAAACATCAGCCAAGCTTGCGACGCGCGTCGACCGCGTCGGCAAGCGTGTGCAGCAGCTGCTCGGTACGATCCCACGGCACGCATGCGTCGGTGATCGACTTGCCGTATTCCAGCTGGTCGAGCGGCGCGGGCTTCTGATTGCCCGCCTTGAGGAAGCTTTCCATCATGATGCCGAGAATGCCCTGTTCGCCGGCCGCGACGCGTGCGGCGATTTCTTCGACCACTTCGGCCTCGCGCACCTCGTTCTTGCCGCAGTTGCCGTGCGCGGCATCGATGATCAGACCATGCTCGCTTGGTCCGGAAGCCTTGGAAGCCTTGAGATCCGCCAACGCTTGGGCCACGGAAGCGGCATCGTAGTTCGGACCATGCGAGGAACCACGCAGCACCAGATGGCAGTCGGGATTGCCCTTGGTCTCCGCGGAAATCACACGACCATCCAGATTGATGGAGAGGAAATGATGCTCGAAAGCGGCCGCGAAACACGAATCGGCCGCCGGCTTGATGGAACCATCCGTAGCGTTCTTGAAACCGATCGGCATGGACATGCCGGACGCCAGCTCGCGGTGCACCTGGCTTTCCGTATTACGCGCGCCGATCGCGCCCCAGCTGATCAGATCGCAAATATACTGCGGGGTAATCGGATCAAGCCATTCCGTAGCGGCGGGCAAGCCGAGCCCCAGCACGTCGGTAAGCACCTTGCGAGCCATGAACATGCCCTTGCGAATATTGAACTGGCCGTCAAGATCAGGATCGTTGATCAGACCCTTCCAACCGATCGTGGTGCGCGGCTTCTCGAAATACACGCGCATGACGATGACCAGACGATCATCAAGCTCCTTCTTGACGGCGGCAAGCCTCTCCGCATACTCGTGCGCAGCCTTCGGATCATGAATCGAACACGGGCCGACGATGGCCAGCAGACGATCGTCACGGCCATGCAGCACGTCACGAATCTCCTGACGGGACTTCAACACCAGATCGCTCATCTCGTTCGTGAGCGGAAGTTCCTTCAGAAAATATCGGGGAGCGGGAATCGGGTCAAGCTGACGAATATTGACATCCACGGTCTCCGGAAACACGGCGCGCTCATCCAACAGCTGTGCATCCTTCGAACTATCCGGACCGCGAAGACCTGCCATCGCTTCTGTTCCTCCCCTGCATCATTATGCTTGCGTAGCGCGATAGCGCCACCGTCGTTACCTTAACGGATGGGGACGGAATATGGGGATGGGCGACTGCATGGTGGAATGGGTGGGGGGTGACGTGGGACGAAGAAAGCGATATAGGAAAGACCCAACGCGGACGGAGAGTCCGGGTTGGGTCTTTTTTTGGGGGAAACGTGCGTCATGGGGCCTGCCGGGCTGAGGCGATGAGCCTGCAGCCTCGAAAACGCCTGTCGGCGTTTTCCCTCGCGGCGGAAGCCCACCGGGCTTCCGCTATTCGCTCGGCGCGTATTGGCCAGCGCGCGCTCCGCGCGCTATTTGGCCAATGCGCCCATCGGATCCCACGCGGGGAGCATGGTGGCGGGTTCTTCTAGGGCCTTGAGGTATTCGGCGGGAAGGAGGGCCTTGGGGACGGCGACCTCGTAGACGTATTCGGTGAACCAGTCGTCGCTCATGGTGAAGTAGCCCTTGTCGGCGATCTTGTCTCCCCACGAGTTCTCCACACGCCAACGGCGGGTGGTGTGGCCATCCTCATCCACATCCACACCGACGAACGCCATCGCGTGATTCATCGCGGAATCGCCGAAACGGACACGCTGTTCCTTGTCCAGATCGAAATCGACGCCATACACGCGGCCATACTCGAACAGGTCGGTGGCCCACGCGCCGTTCTCACGTCCATCATCGGATGCAGTCAGCGCCGAACCATACCGGAATGCCCTGTTCCTGAAGAATCTGACGCACGCAGTCCTTCATGAACTGGTTCGGCACGTTGAGGTACTCGGTCGGGTCTCCCCCGGCCACGTTGCCAGATGCTCGATGCCGATCTTCTTGCCCTTGACGTGCTCCTGACGCGGATCGTCCACCAGGCAGACATAGCTTTCCAAATCGGCGGAACCCACATATTTCTTCCAGAACTCGACAGGCGTGATCTCGCCATCGCGGTGGAACTCGCCATCCTTGTCGGTCCACTCCCAATCGAAGCTCTTCGGCGGCTCGCCCAAGTGAATCGTCAGAATACGGTGACCGGCGGCGACCGCATCGGCGATGATCGCATCGATCGCGGACGGATCAGCGTACATATGCGCAACCGCGGTGTGCAGCATGCGGCGCAGCTGCACGTTCATCTCACCGGTGTTCTTGGAGGATTCGGTCTCCGGGAACAGGTCCTTCGGCACCGCGCCATACTTCTTGTACACGTTCATGGCCATGGTCCACTGGCCGCCGTCGCCCATCACGTCGGACAGCAGATGCTGCATCAGACGCGAATCGGCAGGCTCGCCGGCACGCACCAGCTTGGCCACGTCCTTCAGGAAGTAGTTGACGCGTTCGAGCTTGTCGTAGTACATGGCGTAGTTCTGGGAGAACTCGAACTCCTTGAGACCCATGTTCTGCTTGGCCACGAAACGGGCCACGTTCAGCGAGCTGAACAGCCAGCAACGGCCGGAACGGTCCTGATGGGTGACGGTGCCGTTGTCCACGACGGTGGAGAAACGACGCTGCATCAGACGGGCGCGATCGTAGTTGCGCGCCACCTTGTCGATGCCGGCCGCCGTGACGGCGTTCATGGCCATGCGATTGTGCTCGCTTGCTTCGAAATCGTCGACGAGCTTGTTCAGTTCATCACCGCTCAATGGCGTGATGTCGGTCATTATCCATTCCCTTTCTATGGTTTCAGTTGTTCTGCGAAGCGTCTGCGGATTCGGCGTCGCCTTCCGGCTCGGTCTCGGCTGCGGAATCGTTCTCGACGGCATCCTGCGTGTCGGCGTCTGCCGGTGCGGCGGTCTCATCGTCGTGCTGCGCGTCGTCATCAGATTGCGCGTCGGAAGCTCGCCTTCATCGACGGCGTTGACCACGGACAGGTCGTTCATGCCGAAACCGGAGAACGCGTTGGAGAACATGGCACGCAGTTCGCTGACGCGCTGCGTGATCTGGGCCTCACGGCTCTGCAGGTCGGCGATGCGCTGCTGCACGCCGTCCAGTTCCTTCTTCGCGGCCTCACGACGCTCGTTGATCTGCTCGTCGGCGTCTTCGGTGGCCTGCTTGAGGATGCTTGCCGCGTTCGCGTCCGCCTCGTCACGCTTGCTGGAAGCGTACGCCTCAGCCTCGTCACGGGTCTTCTGCGCGGAGGAAATCAACTCGCTGGCCTGCTTGTTGGCGGCCTCGCGACGCTCGTTCAGGTCGGTGAGCAGCTCATTGACCTTCTTCGTGGCCTCCTCCTGCTGGGCGGAGATGTCGCGCGGATCTGCTCCACTTCGGCGTTGACCTGGCTGATGGTCTTGGTGCGGTGCACCTCCGCCTCGTCGGTGATCTCCTGGGCCTTCGCCTTGGCGGTGTCGGTGATTTCGGCGGCACGGCGCTGCGCGTCGGTCATCATCTTGGACACCTGCTCGCGCACGTCCGCCAGCTTCTTGTTGGCTTCGGCAAGCGCGGATTCGATCTGGTCGTTGGTCTCGCTCTTCAGGCGGGAAATCTCCTCATTGGCGTTCTTGCGCTGTTCGGCGATCTTGCTGGTCGCTCGGTGCGCATGTCGGAAATCTCACGTTCCTGCGTGGCGCGTTCGGCGGCAAGACGCTTGCCGTGTTCCTCACGGGAGTTGGTCAGTTCCAGATCGACGGTCTGACGCTGCGCCACCACGGCCTTCTGGGCCTCGCTGCGCATCTGGTCGACCTCATGCTGGGCATTGGCCTCATGGCTTCGGATTCGTCCTTGGCGTCACCGAGCACCTTGGCCGCCTTGGCGTTGGCGTCGTCCATGATGCGCTTGGCGTCGATTTTGGCGTTGTTCAGCAGTGTTTCAGCCTGCAGCTGCACCGTGGCGCGGGCCGCGGAAGCGTCCTTCTTGGCTCGTTCAAGCAGCTCGGCGCTGGTCTGTTCCGCGCTGGCGAGCATCTGCTGGGCGTTGGCGCCCAGTGACGCGAAGGACTTCGGAGCGGCCTTCTTGTTCTTTTCCTCCTGCAGCTGCGCCTGCAGCTCAAGGATGGTCTGGTCGTCGGCCTTGACCTGCTCACGCAGACGGTTCACCGTCTCCTGAGCCGAAGCGAACGCCTCGTCGACTCGATCCTTGTCGTACCCCCTCAACACGATTGGGAACTGCTCAACCATGCCCTTTTCCTTTCACGAATTCCCTACACTTTGCGCATCTGCCAGCGCGCACTCGTTCAGTACTCTATCTCAGTCAGCAGGCGGCACGCAGAACGAAATGCATTATTCTCACAGAGAGCACAGAAATCGTTCGAAAAAGTCTGTCGGGGGTATGGCGGTATGTCCGCGACCACGTGTCGAAACCGCATGACTCACATGTCGCAGAAAATCGTGCCGTAGAAAGCGGAGCCGTCCTCAGCCAAGCAGAATGTCGCTTGACGAGGGTTGCAGGAAGTATCGTACCGATTCACGCAGCACGTCATCGACCGCAGCGGTCTGCTGTTCGATCGACAGTCCACGTTCGTGCGGCCGACCGTTGACGATCGGCAGGCTGACGAACCCCGACAGAATGCGACGTTCCTGGCCCGCCGACCAGTTGAGCAGATGGTAGAACAGCGAATTGCATACGAACGTACCGGCGTCGGAACTCAACGCGGCGGGAATCTCGTGTTTGGCGAAATCGCGCAGTATCGACCGCAACGGCAGGCGCGTCCAGTACGCGGCCGGACCTTCCGGGTCGATCGGGCGGCGGGGCGGAATCACGTTGTCGGCATCCGGCTTGGCCGCATCCATGAGATTTGTGGCGCATCGTTCCAGCAGAATGCCACGGGAGGTGCGCTTGAGCCTGTGGCGATGACGATGTCCGGCTTGGCCTGTTCGATGGCTTCCAGCAGCGTGGGCCAGGCTTTGGCGAAGCTCACCGGAAGCGTGACGTTGGTGACGGTGACGGCGATGTCCTGCAGCAGTTCTTCGGAGATCGCCTGCGATTGCGCCGGATCGGCCATTGCTTGGCTACCGCCGCCGGCACGAGCACGGCCGGATTGACGTCGATGCCTTCGTAGGGCGTGAAACCGGAGATGACGATGTTGATCTGCTGCATGGTTTCCAGTGTACGTGGTGAATGTGTTGAACGTTAAGTCTGCCGACACGTCGACGGACTTAACGTTCGATGAAAATCAACGGCTGTGCATCTGGGAGAACGCTTCGGCGAACACGGCGTGCATGCGCGCCTTGGCTTCCTCCTTGGCGTGTTCGGGGTCGAGGCTGCGGGCGATGCCTTCGGCGATCGGCATGTCGGATGGCGTGGTGATTTTGAGGTTCGTTTCGGAACCGTTCACGATGGCGACCGGCTCGTCGGGCAGGTAGTCCACCACCACGCGCGTGTCGTCGGTCGGATGGAAGTCGGGGTCGGCGGCGGCCAGTTCGTAGGCTTTGACGATGGTACCGAAACGGAACGCCTGCGGGGTCTGCGCGCGGAAGGTGTTCGGACGTTCCGGCACGGATTTGACCACCTTGCGGTCGCCCAGATCCTCTGTGAGCAGAATCGTGTCGGTGGAGGCGTAGGCCACGGTGGCGGCATTGAACTGGTCCAGGCTGTCGATGCAGCCGTCGATGGACCGCTCCTCGACGAACGGACGCACGCCGTCGTGGATGAGGATTTTCGCGCCGGAGGGAATGCCGGCCTGCTTGAGCAGGTCCAAGGCGGCGAGCGTGCTGTCCACGCGTTCGGCGCCGCCGGGAACGATGGCCCGCACTTTGGCGTAGCCGGCTTCGTCGATAAGCTCGTTCACCGTCTCTTCGACACGTTCGTTGACCACCACGATGATGTCGCTGATGCGGTCGTTGTTTTCGAATGCTCGATGCTCCAGCAGACGATTGGCTTGCCACCCACCGACACCAGCTGCTTGGGGTTGTTCTCGTCGAATCGGGTGCCGAATCCCGCTGCCAGCACCACGGCCACGACCGGCATCTTCTGTTCCTGCATCTGCTCTCCCTTACTCATATGCTCCACCGTAAAGCCGCGGCCGCATGCCACCCTGTTCCGCGGCGGGTTCTGCACGCAATCCGCAACAGTGGCCACGCGAATCACTCGAATCGCACGAATCGCGTGGCTTGTATGGCTCGTATGGTGATTATTCGCGTACGATCAGCGCCAGCATGCGTCCTTCATGCTGTTTTTTGGCGAGCGACGCGCGGCGATGCGAGAACCACAACGGGTTTTCGAGCGTGCACAGGCTGCGGCGGATCTTGTTGAACCGTTCGGAAAGCTTCGGATCGCCTTCGCCATCGGCGGCGCAGATGCCGGCCAGTTCCTCGTCTTCGGACAGGTACTGCGTGGCCGCGTTGACGCGTGGACGGGATGAGACGATGTTGTCGGCCGGCACGCCCGCTTTGGCAAGCTCCTGCAGGCGGCCGCGGCGATGTCGATGCCCGGCTGGCCAAATCGGCTCAACGTGAAGGTTCCCGGGAACTGCGCATCGAATTCGTCGGCGATGTCGCCGCCGACCTCGTAGCAGTCGCCGCAGATGCAGGGGCCGAGCGTGGCGACGATACGTTCCGGCTGGGCGCCCTTGGACACCATCTTCTCGATGGTCGCGCCGATCACGCCTTTCTGCAGACCGCGACGGCCGCAGTGCGCTGCGCCGATCACGCCGGCTTCGGGATCGGCCATGAGCACCGGCAGGCAGTCGGCGGCGAACATGCCGAGCGCCACGTTCTTCCGGGACGTCACTTGGCCGTCGGCTTCGATGACGGTCGGCTCACCGTCATTCCCCGTCGCGTTGTTTTCGCCGTCCGTCTCGTCTTCCGGCTTCTTCGTGCCGGACACGTCGAATCCGAACGGCTGGTTGATGACGAATGATTCGTCCACGTCCACCGCGTCGCCGGAATGCACCTGGCTGATAAGGCTGATTTTCGCGCCGAGCACGTCGGCGAGCGCCTTGCGGTTGGCGAGCACGTGTTCCGGTTTGTCGCCGGATTTGCCGCCGAGGTTGAAGTGCGCGAAATCGCCTTCGCTGGTGCCGCCGAGTCGCGTGGTGTAGACGACTTTGATGCCGGGGGCCAGCATGATCGGAATGGTCACGGGAATCGGGTTGCCGTTTTTGTCAGTGGGGTCGATGGCGTTGGAATCGAGGATCGCGTCATCGTATTGTGTGCTGCTCATGTCTTGTTTTTCCTTGGTTTTGCGATTGGAAGGCCTGCTTGCGATTGCCGTCTTCTATTCGGCTTTCAGCGTCGGCTTTTTCGTGCGCGAACGGATGGCCGCGTTGACGGGCACCTCCTGTGGGCACGGCATGGAGAAGACGTGCGCCGGGTTGTTGATGGCTTCGACAGTGGCCGTCGGCGTCACGGAAACCGCCGGCAGGCACGGTGTAGGCGAAGGGGGCCGCGCCGGGCAGCACGAATTCGACTTCCTGGCCGGCTTCGATCTTGTTGCGGCTCATGATGGTCACGCGTCCTCCGTCTTCCGGAGTCCATGACAGCACTTCGCCGACGACGAGCCATGCGCGGAAGTATGCGGAACGGTCGGTGCTTTGCTGCACTTTGTGTTCCGGATAGTAGAAGCCGGTGGAGTAGTCGCGGTGCGCCACTTTGTCGGGCTCGTCGAGCAGCCAATCCGGCAGGGTGACGTGTGGTGCCGGCCGTACACCGGCGTGATGCCAGCCTTCCGGCAGTATTTCGGCGGCGGTGTTCGACTTGCGTCGGGTGCTGCGTGCGTGGTAGCTCAGATTGTCCGGCTCGCCAATCGCGATATTGCCGGACGAAACGTTGCCAGCCGAAACGTTGCCGGACGGCACGCCCCCAACGGGAATGGCGTCGATGTCGGGCTTGCCTGCGAACGCGCCATCGGCGTTGGCCATGATCGCATCCTCGGTGTCCGGCTTGCCGTATTCCGGGTCACCGGGACGGATCACGCGGTCGCGGAACGGCTTCAGCACATTGCCGTCGGCATCTTCGAAGCCGCGCTGGACCATGTATTCGTTGACGGCCGTCTTGTAGGCGTTCGTCATGGCGGCGATGTAGTAGGCGCTCTTGGAACGGCCTTCGATCTTGAGGCTCGTCGCGCCCGAATCGAGCAGATCGTCGATGTGGGCAAGCATGTTCATGTCCTGCGAATTGAACAGGTACGCGCCTTCCGCGGTCTGTTCGATCGGAAAATACCGACCGGGGCGTTTCTCCTCCACGATGGAATACTTCCAGCGGCACGGCTGCGCGCATTCGCCGTGGTTGCCGTCGCGTCCGGTCAGATAGTTGGAGAACAGGCAGCGTCCGGAGAAGGCCATGCACATCGCGCCATGCACGAAGCATTCGATGTCGAGGTCGTCGGGGATGCGGGCGCGGATGTCTCGCACGGCCTGCAGGTCCATTTCGCGGGCCAGCACCACGCGGCGCGCGCCCAGTTCGTAGAACGCGTTGGCGGCCTGGTAGTTGGTGACGCCGGCCTGCGTGCTCACATGCAGTTCGAGGTTCGGAGCCACCTGCTTGGCCATGAGCATCACGCCGATGTCGGAGACGATCAGCGCGTCCACGCCGGTGTCCTTCAGCTTGCCGAGGTATTCGCGCATGGCTTCCACCTCGTTGTTGCGCGGCAGCACGTTGAAGGTGACGTACACGCGGGCCCCACGCTCGTGGGCGTAGCGTGCGCCTTCCTCGAAATCCTCGAGGCTCAGGTTTTTCGGCGCGCTGCGCATGCCGAACGCCTTGCCGCCGCAGTAGACGGCGTCCGCACCGTAATCGACCGCTGTTTTCAGTCCCCTCAAATTGCCTGCGGGGGCCAACACTTCTGGCTTGTTTCTTCTTTGCACGGATGTTCCTCTTACTCGTAAAAGACCATCAGATATTGTCGTAGATTCACGGGACAGGCAAAGCCCGTCCAGCCGTTACGCAAGCTCGGGCTACGCCAGGCGCTACGCCAGCTCGCGTGCGACGGCGGCGAGTACGTCCACTGCGTCGGCGAACTCTTCCGGCGTGGTGTAGGAGTAGCTCAGGCGCAGGGAGTTGTCGGCGGCGAAATCGTAGATGTCGCCGGGGTTGAGCAGCACGCCACGTTCGGCGGCCAGCTGGAACAGGCGGTTCATGCGTATCGGCCGGTCGAAGGCCATCCAAATGTAGAAGCCGCCGGACGGCACGTTCCAGTGGGCGAGCCCGTCCATTTTCTCCTGCAGCGTAACGAGCGCGCGGTCGCGGCGGTGCCGCAGCTCCCGTTTCAGGCCGGCCACGTATTCGTCGTACATGCCGTTCGTGAGAAATCGCGCGAACGTCCACTGGCTCAGCACGCTCGCACCGTAGTCCATCTGCATTTTCACGTCGGCGAGCCGCTGCACGATCGGTTCGGCGGCGACCAGCCATCCGATGCGCAGTCCGGGAGCCAGCGACTTGGACGCGCTGCCGAGCGTGATGACCATGCCGGTCTCATCGAGGGCCTTCAGCGACGGCAGCGGGGCATCATCCTCGAAATACAGGTCGCGGTAGGCGCCGTCCTCGATGATCGGCAGTCGGCTGTCCACGGAAAGCTCGACCAGTTCATGCCGGCGTTTGTCGCTCATGGTGACGCCTGTCGGATTGTGATTGGTCGGAATCGTGTACAGGATCGCATTGCCTTTGCGGTTGCGCGCGTTGAGCGGCGCCGGACGGCCGGTGTCAAGCTCCCCTTCCGCCAGCAGGCCGCGCAATGCCTGCACGTTGAGGCCGTCGTCGTCCATCGGCACGCCTTCCAGATGCATGCCGGCCGACTGGAACACCTGCAGCGACTTGATGTAGCTCGGCGATTCCGCGTATACGGTGGTGCCGGCCGGCAGCAGGCTCACCGAAATCATCTGCAGCGCCTGCAACGCGCCGGATGTGACCAGCACCTGGCTTGCCGTGCAGTCGACGCCGGTGGCGCGCATGTGCGCCGCGATGGCCTCGCGCAGTTCGGGCAGGCCTTCGGGCGGCGGGTAGCCGAGCGTTCGATCTCGTCCGCGGCCTCGCCGAGCACCTGCCGCCACATGGCTTTCGGAAAGAGCCGCGGGTCGAGCTCGCCGGTGCCGATGCGCGTCATGTTCGGCGTGAACTCGTACCGGTTGATGGCTTGGATGGTGTCGTTGTTGGCTTTGAAGAAGCCGGAATCCACGTAATCGGCCCAGTCGGGCGCGCCCGGCAGCATCAGCGACCACGTGTTGCTGACGATTCGCGTGCCCGCTCCATGCTGCCCTTCGACGATGCCGTAGTCGGACAGCTCGTTGATGGCCGCGATGACGGTGGACCGGTTCACGCCGAACCATTCGGCGAGCGCGCGTTGCGACGGCAGACGCGAGCCAATCGGCCAGTTGCCGCTGTGCACCTGTTCGCACATGTATCCGACGATTTGTTCGGTGACGGGTTCGCCGGTGGTACGGTCCGGTTTCCAATCGATGTTCAGCGGCGCGATGCGTGCCATGACGCTCCTTCACATTGGTGGTGTCGGTATGGTTCGGCGTTTTCCGTGGTCGGCGCATCTGCTTTCTGACAGTGGACCGTCCTGCGATTGGCTGAGCCAAACCTCAGCTTTTGGCTGGTTGCCTATTGTAGCAACACCTATACAATATGACACTGGTTACGTTGTTTTTCGCAGAATAGAGGTTTTTCCTGCGATTACAGAATGAGCGATTTGGTTGGTTTTGGCTGGGTTGATTACAACCAACCAAATATGTTTGGATGGATAAGAGGCGAGTATGGGATTCTTTTTCCAAGGGCTGACGTTGGGATTGGCGTATGTCGCGCCGATCGGTATGCAGAATCTGTTCGTCATCGATTCGGCGCTGACCAAGCCGCGCCGCCGTGCGCTGCTGACCGCGCTGATCGTGCTGTTTTTCGACGTGTCGTTGTCGCTGTCCTGCTTTTTCGGCATCGGCAGGCTGATGCAGGATTACGCATGGCTGAAGCTGGCCATTCTGGCGATCGGCGGCTTGGTGGTCATCCGTATCGGCGCGGGTCTGCTGTTTCCCGGCAAGGGTGGCGATGATGGCGCCGCGCAAACGCCGCAGTCGCAGACCTCGCAATCGCAGGGCCTTGCGCAACGCGTCACTTCGAAATTCGGCGGCGACAGCGAGCTGCTGCACACCATCGTCACCGCCGGTGTGGTGACGTGGTGCAATCCGCAGGCCATCATCGACGGCACGCTGATGCTCGGCGCGTTCAGCGCGACGCTTACCGTCGGTCAGTCCACGCCGTTCATCACCGGCGTGGAAACCGCGTCGGCACTGTGGTTCTTCGGCATCACCCTGCTGGTGTCGCTGTTCAGCCACAGGTTCAGCCCACGAATCGTCACCGCGATGAACCGCGTGTGTGGCGCAGTGGTGGTGCTGTACGGCGTCAAACTGCTGATTGATTTCGCGATGGCCATGCTGTAATCCCGCGATGGCCGGCCGGTTCCGCAAAAACGTATGCCCGTCCGTGTTTTGCTACCCGAGCTGAGTGGTTGGGTTAACAAAATGCGGACGGGCAATGCTTTTCCAGCCGAGGAAGGCGAGCTCCTCATCGGTGAGTTCGAGCTCGTCGGCCTTCAGGGAGTCGAGGATGGTTTCGGGACGATGTGCGCCCGGAATGACGAACATGTGATCGCCCTTGGCCAGTTCCCAAGCCAGCACCACACGCTGATAGCTCACGCCATGCTTGGCAGCCACCTCGCGGAACGGGTCGAACAGGTGCTCGTCGTACGGGTGGCGATAGCCGCCGAGCGGGCTCCAGCACACGAAGGCGAGGCCCTCCTTCGCGCAGTATTCCAACGTATCCTGGGTTTCCAGATGAATCGGCGAATACTGGTTTTGCACGGCCACGAGCTTGTCGCGAGAATCTCCTGTGCGATTTCGAGCTGTTCGATGCTCACGTTGGACACGCCCGCCCACTGGGCCACACCTTGATCGAGCAGCGCCTTGATGCCTTCGCAGGACTCGTTGTACGGCACTTCCGGATCGTGGCGATGCAGGTAAAGCAGGTCGATCGAGTCGACGCCGAGCGCCTGCGCAGACTGCTTGCCGTATTCAATCAGGTGTTCCGGCTTGCGTCGCGCGGCAGATCGGCTTGTCACCATCCCATGCGCGGCGCAGACCGACCTTGGTTGCCACGGTGACTTCCTCACGCGGTCCCTTCCACGTTTCCAGCGCCTCACGCACCAGTTTTTCGCCGGTCTGCTCCTCTTCTCCCGGCGTGTAGTAGGCCCATGCGGTGTCGATGTGGCGGCAGCCGGCGTCAAGCGAGGCGTGCAGGGTTTCGATGCCGACGTCGTGGCCGCGGTTGTTTTCGATGGTCAGCGGCATTTCGCCGTGGCCGATGGCGGTGGTGTGGAACGGTCCGAGATTACGGAACAACGTCATGTCTTCTCCTTCGAAAGTGGTGTCTTCCGGCAGGCGCGAGCCGGTTGGAGCCGGGTCGGAACCAAGTCGGACGGCATCTCGTTCAGGTTCTGCCAATGGAAAAGCCTACCAATCGCCATGGGCGAAAGGTAGGCTTTTCAAGCCGGACCGGGCGTGGGCAAACACAATGCCGACAATCGCAATGTCATAGGGCGTCACGTTGTCCGACGGCGGGCGTCATGTCGTGGATCAGCGGCCACC
>ENA-OQIR01000113-OQIR01000113.1-human-gut-metagenome-genome-assembly--contig:-NODE-113-length-36012-cov-3.708653_pt1 | contig 36012 bp, 44 predicted proteins | sample MGYA00242580_ERZ504745 | MGnify/ENA primary metagenome ERZ504745 (study PRJEB26092, sample SAMD00036214) | human gut metagenome | host: Homo sapiens | study: EMG produced TPA metagenomics assembly of...
CTGCAATTGTTCCTGCGAGGCGACCGCTTCGTCCACTTGCACACGCCAACCGATGAATCGCACCAATCCAATGATCAACGCGAGCGCGGCGATAATGCTACGGTTGTTTCGCCGACTATGAGGATGCGCTTTTTGGTGTTTGCTTTTTTCCAGACGTTACGGAGTTTGGCGAAGCTTGGCTGGTTGTTTTTCTTGGGTTTGCGGTTGTTTTTTGCTGTGGTGGTTGTTTTGCGTGTCATCGCGCGTCATTGTATCGCGTTTGGCTTATCGTTTGTTTGACGATTGATTCGTCAAACGATTGACGTGAGAAGATTCAAGGAAAATGTGAGTCTGGCAAGACGTGGGGAGCGTGAGGGGTCATGGAGGAGAAGAGTATGGCTAAGAGTGATGTGGCGAAGGAACGGTTTTTCAATCTGCCTGTGATTGTGCTGATCTCGCTGAGTTTCATGTTGGGTATGAGCGAGTTCATTGTCGTTGGCATTCTGCCGGATATCGCGGCCGGTTTGAAGGTGTCGGAGGTGACGGTCGGCAATCTTGTGTCGCTGTTCGCGTTCGTGTATGCGCCGGTCACGCCGCTCGGATCGGCATTGTCGGCTCGTTTTCCGCGTTTTGCCACGCATCTGACGCTGGTTGGGGTGTTCCTTATTGGCAACGTGTTGTGCGCGTTCGCGCCGAATTATGGCGTGCTCGTGGTGGCGCGAATCCTTATCGCATTGGTATCTGGCACGCTGGTGCTATCGCCATGACGTACGCGCCCGATGTAACAACTGAACAGTACCGCACGAAGTTCATCGCATGGGTGTTCTCCGGCTTCTCCATCGCATCCGTGGTGGGTGTGCCGGTTGGCACGTGGGTTGCGAACACGTTCGGCTGGCGTTGGGCGTTCCATTTGGTGAACGTGCTTACGGTGGCGCTTATTGTGCTCATGGTGATGGTGCTGCCGCGCAACAGCCATATTGTGAAGATTGGTTTTCTGCCGCAATTCCGCCTGTTTTTCGACCGTCGTATTCAGCTGGGCGTGCTTGACGTGGTGTTTGGCGCGGCGGCAACTTACGTGTTCTACACGTATCTGACGCCGATCATGCGAGACGAAGTGCATGTTCCCGAACAGTATTTAAGCGTCGGCCTGGTGATTTTCGGCGCGGCCTGCCTGTGGAGCAACCTGTATGGCGCAAGCTTGCCGACCGTGGCAGGGGAGTGGAACCGCTGACGCATATTCGTCCGATCTACTGCGCGCACGCCGTGCTTATGGCATCGTTGATCGTAGCGCATTGGGTGCCTGTGTATGGTGCGTTGCTGCTGGTGGTGCTTGGCATGTTCATGTATCTGCAGAATTCCGCCTCGCAGGTGCTGTATATGGATGTTGCCTCGCAGTCGCATCCGGGATCGTTGAATCTGGCCGCGTCGCTCAATTCCATGTCGTTCAATATCGGCATTGCGGTCGGCTCCGCGGTTGGCGGACTGGTCAACACCCATTTGGGATTGATGTGGCTTGGCCCTGTGGGCGCGATCTTCCTACTGTGTGCGGTTGGCACCACAACCCTGCTGCTTCCGTTCGTAGCTCGAGAACGCGATTTCTACGCCAAACAGCAAGCCTGATGGCATTTGGTTGTGGTTTGAACGACCGGTTTTTGAAAGCGGCAAAGTTATAGAAGTTTTTATCTGCCATTCGTTGAGATTGCGGAAAACGATTAGGGGACTGCGATGTTGGCGAGTTGGGCAGTAGATCCGCCGACTTGCGGAGCGTAGTCGGCTAGGTCGATTACGCGGTCGCATGCGTTCCGCGTGTCCGGATCATGGGTTGCTACCAGCACGATCATGCCCTGACCGGCCAGATTGCCGAGCACATGGCTTACGGAATGCGATGTACGCGTATCCAACTGGGCGGTCGGCTCATCAACTAGCAACATGCTCGGCCTGGAGCATACCGCACGCGCGAGCAATCATACTGATAGCGCCAGAGTGTGGGGCTGATGGCAGATGCTGCATCGATTTCGGATTATTCCTCTAATTAGCGTAGTTGGCTTGACGTTGTCATTGATGTCTTGCGCGTCTATCGTAGATGGACAAAAAGGTGAGGAAGTTGAAGCTTCGTCTTCTGCTGCGCAGTCGGGAGCTGCACAGCAGGGGTCAACCAGCGGACAGAAGTTGGCGGCGTCGTTGAGTGAATGGATTGAACAGCGGGAATCGCAAGGTAATATCGCTGAATCGCAGAAAACGATATTGGACAAAGTCAAGAGTACGGGTGAGATTTCAACGTCGGATTATGAGAAAGCCTGGTCCGATTACCGGCAATGCATGATCGACAAAGGATATAAGGAAATCAAACTCATCAAATATCCGAGCGGACTCTATGCCGAAGCTGGACACAAACAGGGAACGACCATTCAGGAATCCCGATATTCCGATGATTCCACGGAATGCGGCGATGAGTATGTTGCAGATGTGCAAGATGTGTACGGCATTATCGTAGGCAATCCGAATCTGTATGCCGATCAAGCGCAAGCCGTGGTCGATTGTTTGCATAGAGACTCGTTCGTGCCGAAGGACTATACCGTAAGCCGGTTCAACAAGGAGTTTTCCGGAACGGATGGCAACACTTCGTTTGACATGCAGAACCTGCAAGTGCGCAGTTGCCTTGTGTCGAACGGCTACAACGTGGGATATGCGACCGACGATACGGAACAGTTGTGGTGAGAAGGTAAGTGATTCCAGGGGAATCATGGTGATGTGTTCGCTGATGGTGCTTGTTGGCTGTGAGTGAATGGGTATATGTGAGTATGACGCGACGATTCGGAATGAAACAAAGGACGGGCGGTAAGCGTTCGAAGTGCACTGCTGTGACTTGGACTCTGCTGGCGGCTGTCACGGCAGCTTGTATTGCGGTCGGATCCTGCGCATTGTGGCTGCCTGACCGCACTCCGACATTGCTCAGTTCGGCGGGGGAAAAGGCTGTGGCTCCCGCCAGCGTACAGGAATACGCGGGCACGCAGCAGGTTACTGTGGTGCCCACCATCTCCAGTGACCGTGACCTTTCCGGCAATGCGAGTGGCATGGTCACCGCGGACTGGTCCGGCAACGGCCTGACCTCAGGCAAAGGTGCCTACCAGGTGAACGATCGCACGGTAGTGGCGTTGAACACCGCAACCCCCTTGTATCGCGATTTGAAGACCGGAGACACCGGCGGCGATGTGCTCGCCCTGAATAATGAACTCAGCTTACTTGGCTACAACAGCGTTCCCGGATCGGATGCCTATCGGTGGGCCACATCGGACGGGTGGAAGCAGTTGATGGCCGACAACGGCAATACGTCGGACGGATCATTGTCATTGGCTGACACATTGTGGATTCCTGCACACGAAGTCGCCGTTGACGAGTGGAGCGCAACCGCCGGATCCATGGTGACGGGTGGCGCCGCAATCGGCAAAATCCCCGGATCATTGACGAAACTCACCATCAAAAACGGCACTGCATCCGCGCAGGACCGTTCGTTGACGATATTCGGCATTACGGGAACATTGCCAGCTCATGCCACTGAAATCACGGATGCCGGGTTCCTGCAACAAGTCGAAGCGAACGACAGCTACCAATCCGTGGATGTGGAATCCAAAAAAGCAGGATTGGACGCCACTCTGGCCTTGAGCGAACGGATGCGAGTGCTGCGAGTTTCCGCCGGCGCGGTATTCGGCATCAACGGTTCAACCGGCTGCATCGTGCCCAAATCCAACAACCATGGCAACACTCCCGTGAAAGTGTCGATCGTGGGAGCGAACTTGGCGTGAGCCTCGTGCAAGCCAACAGCGAAGACATCGCTTCGATCTCCAATGTGGAAATCGGCAGCGGACTTGACAATCTCACCTGCGAGTAGACGATTATGCGATTACGATCGGTACTTTCCGAAGCGTTACGCAATATTGGCGCGGGAGTGAGTCATGCGATGCTCATGTTCGCAGCGGTATTGTTTGCGTCTACATTGCTCGGCGGATATGAGGCTGTCAATGTGGTGGGGCTCGAAACCGAGGCGGTACAACGTATCAACGCCTATGCCGACGTTAACGCCATCGTCGGGGGAACGGTGGACGGAGCCGCATGCGACAGGCTCGCCAACGCTGGCGGCGGTGTGATGAGCACCTTGGCCGGTGCGATGCGTGCTGGTCAACAGATTGTACCGCTTGCCACGCCTGGCAAGGATATATCGTCGTATGAAGTGACGCCCGGCATGATCAGGATGATCGCCGGGAGCACGAAGTCCGATGTGTCCGGCGTGTGGGTATCTACCGACGTGGCCGAGGATTTTGGTCTCACCAAAGGCAGCGTAATGCAGACCGAACAGGGAACGATGAGCGTCGCAGGCGTGTTTGATTGGCCGAACGATAGTCGTGACACGCGATTCGCCTACGCGTTCCTTGTGCCTGTATCCGCGTCGAATGGCACATTCGACGAATGTTGGGTCAGACAGTGGCCGCAAAGCGGGCAGACGGGGGATTTGTTATATTCCACGCTGGTCGCGTCGGGGTCGTCATCCAATGCCGGCGTGACGCAGGTGAATAAGAGTTTCGATTCGCATTACGATGCGCAGGTTTCGTACGGGCAGCGTATGACCGTTGGATGCCGTGGCTGGGATTGGCTGTGGGGCTGATGTTCGGCGCGTTCAGCGTACGTCATCGTAGATTGGAATATGCTGGTGCGTTGCATTCAGGGCAGTCCAAAGGTGCGCAATTGCTGGAAATCACTATGGAAACGTTGATTTGGAGCGGTTTGGCGTGTGTCTCTTCGGCCGCGCTGCTGGGCGCGTATTGCGTTCGTATGAGCAGTGCCGATGTGATGACCGTATGGTTGGGGGCGATGCGCACGTCATGTGCGATATTCGCTGGAGTGATGGTATCAAGCGTGCTCGTCGGTATAACGATACGTGAAACGCAGTTGTTCTGTTTCTTCAAGCAACGCTAAACATCGCTAACCATGGTTCGATTGAGGATGATTTCATTAGGTTCATTGCTCGATACTGGAAAACTGCAAGTATCGACGGCAATGGAATGCGAAAGATGATATGCGTTAGCTCAACGCTTTCTTGATGCGCTGCAGGCTGATCGGCTTCGGCGTGCCGAGTTCCTGCGCCCACAGTGATACGTAGAATTCCTCAAGCATCCAACGTGCGGTGACCGCCTGCTTCATCAACGCCTCATGACGCGGACCTGCAGGCTCACGCTCGGCCTTCGCCATGGCCTTGTCAGCCAACTGCTTGGCCTCATCAGCTTCCCAAGCCCAACGCACATCACGATTCTTGTCGTTCTTCGCCTTACCCAAACGAAGCACGTCGGCATGCAGATACCGTTCAATCGACGCCAACGCATCCGGAGGGGTCTTGCCAATGAATCCCGGATACACCAGCGTGGCGATATGCTCACGAATCGACTGCAAAACGCTCAACATCGGCAGATCAGCCTTGCCTGACACGACTTATCAACCTCCGCATACCGCTTCAAAATAGCAATCACATCATGCGCAACCGCATACACGGTATCTTCGAACACTTCACGCACATCAAGCACCGCATTCGCCAACGCCTCATCATCCGGCAATTCATCAACATTCGGCAGCAAACGCTTCACCGCAGCCAACTGCAGATCCTCAGTAAGATCCTTCGTGGACTGATATGGTGCGGACGACAACATCAACGCCTCCGCACCCAACCAACGCGACGAAATACGTTCGCTGGGCATACGCAAAACATCAAGCGCACCGCGCCACAGCATGGTGGAACGGGCTTCAGTAGTGGCACCAGCCTTGTGCAGCAGATTGGCCTGCTCCACAAGCTTACCCTGATTCCCGGCATTCTCCGCCTGCTTCTTCACCATCTGCCGTGCGGAAGCCTCAGCCTGCTCCGCAAACTTGCGCTGCAACTCCACCAACGATTTTCCCGTGCCAAGCACTTTGACGGGGCCCCGCGCATGCCGCCTGCCATGCTGACTCTTACGACTCGGAGGCAACTGTTGCTCCACTGAGAACGTCACGCGCAAATACGGTGTGAGCTTGCTCCACAATTCACCAGTCAACACTTCAGGGTGAATCTGCGCGCCGACAATGCTGATGGCCGCCTGCGTAAACACATGCGGCAAATCCGGCCACGTGCTCACACCCTCCGCATTGGCAGGAGCAAGATTCGGTTTCTGCTGGCTACCAGAACCAGGCAGATCCGGATATCTCTCATCAATCCACGCACGAATCTTACGAGCCGTATCAGGAGCGGGAACAAACTGCACACGCAGCGTCTTCGGCAACGACTTGATCATGCCGACAATCAACTCATCCAACAATCCGGGAACATTCCACGTGAACTGCTCCGGTGTCAAACGAGACAACACCTTCAACGGCACATGCACAGTCACGCCATCATGCGGATCATGCGGGTCATACACATAACTCAACCGCAAATCGATAGGGGAGCCGTCCGTGCCCAACGTATGCCAATGATCTGGATAGTCAGCCAACGACACCGACTCGGCATCAGCAAGACGCTCCACCTTTTCCGGATCAAAATCCAACAAATCCGGCTGCTCGTCATGCTTCGACTTCCACCATTTCGCAAGATCGGCAACCGACGTGACAGTATTGGGAATCACCGAATTATAGAAATCGAACAGGTCCTCGTCACTGACTGTCTGCGCCATTTGACGTGTACGACTCGCATCGTCTGCGGCATCCTCCAGCACGTCACGATTCTTCGCAATGAAATCGTCATACGAGAACCGCTGCTGAATATCTCCTTCGACCAAACCCTGACGAATCAGAAAATCACGGGCCTCCAGCGGGTTGATACGACCCCACTGCACCGTACGATTCTGCACGATCGGCAGACCATACAACAGCACTTTCGCGCTCGCCACCGCGGAACCACGCGAACCAGACCAATGCGGATCCGCATACGTGGTTCGCGTCAACGAACCCGCCAACGGTTCAGCCAAGCCGGATCGATCTCGGCGGAATATCGCGCCCACAAGCGGCCTCGTCTCCACCAACTCCGTGCTCATCACCCATTGCGGCGTCGACTTGGCAACCGCGGAAGCCGGGAACAACGCGAAATGCGTGCCACGCGCACCCTGATAATCATTCTTCGCCATCTTCTGCGCACGTTTCATGGCACGTGCACGGGCGGCACCCTTCAAACCAGCGAAATCAGACGCCTTCGGCTCGCGCACGATCTGCATGCCCATCATCGACAACAAGCCCGAAAGCATCGACGTATGAATACCCTGCGCATCCCACGAACAACACAGCGAATGCGCAGCCTGCTGGTTCAACGGAAGCTGACGAATCTCAAGCGGTGGACGTGAAACCGGAATCGGATCACCAACCTTGAACTTGAATTCCTTGCACATCTCACGCAACTGCGTGACCAGATCCTTCCACTGACGAATGCGCAGCCAACTCAAATATTCAGTCTTGCAAATCTTACGAAGCGCGGAATTACTGGGCTCACCGTCAGCCTGAAACACACGATCCCACAAGTTCAACGCGGTCAGAAAATCACTGGACGAATCGGCATACCGGTTATGAATACGGTCGGCCTCCTCACGATTCTCATCCGGGCGCTCGCGAGGATCCTGCAAACTCAGAAACGCGACCACCACCAGCACCGCGGCCAACGTGTTCGGCGTAGTCGACTTTGCAGCCTCGATAACCATACGGCCCAAACGCACGTCGATCGGAATGCGCGCGAGCATACGGCCCGTGTGCGTCAGCACAACCTCGCCATGCTTACGCGCCACAGCCTTCAATTCGGTCAACTCATTGAAACCATCAGACACCGCCTTCATATCAGGCGGATCGATAAAGCCGAAATCCGTAACATCCTGCGCGGTACGAGCCACACCCACCGATAGCATATGCAACACAACCGCACCCAACGACGTGCGCAGAATCTCAGGCTCCGTGAACTCCGGACGCGTCTCAAAATCCTCACGAGAATACAAGCGAATCGCAATACCATCGGCAATACGGCCGCAACGGCCCGAACGCTGATTCGCACTCGCCTGACTGATCGGCTCAACCGGAAGTCTCTGTACCTTGCACTCTTCGAATAACGCGAAATACGGGCGGTACCAGGATCAACCACATAACGAATGCCCGGTACCGTCAACGACGTTTCAGCCACATTCGTAGCGATCACAATACGCTGATGATCATGCGGCTCAAACACACGATGCTGCTCCTTGGCAGACAATCGTGCGAACAAGGGCACAATCTCAATCGCATCAGGACGACGCATATCAACAGCACGCGGGCCATAATGATGACGCAACGCATTCTCAAAATCATGAATGTCGCGCTCGCCGGAAGCGAACACGAGAATATCGCGCGGTCCACGGTCATGACTCGAATGAATCACCAATTCGGCACAGGCGCGTGCCACAGCGTCGGCATATCAACATTCGGCTCGCGAGAATCCTTCGCATCGGGGGCGGCAGACAATGCTTCATAGTCAGCATCGCCCGGCATCGCGCCAGTTTCAAAACCAGGCACGGAACGCATCAACGCGGGAGCGGTACCCAACGGCTCATACACGACCTGCACGGGTAGGTGCGCCCAGAAACCTCGATAACCGGTACTTTCGTATGCAAAGCATGTTCGAAATGCTCTTGGAACTTCACCGAATCAATCGTCGCCGACGTGATCACCAATTTCAGATCACGACGTTTCGGCAACAGTGCAGTCAAATATCCAAGAAGAAAATCAATATTGAGACTACGTTCATGCGCTTCGTCAATAACGATCGTATCGTATTGCATCAGCTTCGGATCACGTTGAATCTGCGCCAGCAGAATACCGTCCGTCACCACACGAAGACGAGTCTTCGGCGAACTTTCATCGGTGAAACGCACCTGATAGCCGACCTCGTCACCCAGACGCACGCCCATCTCCGCGGCGATACGTTCGGCTACGGTACGCGCGGCCAGCCTACGCGGCTGCGTGTGCACGATCTGCCTGCCATGCGATCCGCGACCCAATTCCAACAGAATCTTCGGCAGCTGCGTGGTCTTACCGGAACCAGTCTGACCGGAAACAATCACCACCTGGCTCGACTTCACCGCCTCGGCAATATCGCCGCGCGCAGCAGAAACCGGCAGTTGGGAAGGATATTCGAATTTCATGCCTTCATAACCTCGATAACGCGGAAGCCCTTCGAACTCGCGTATTTACTTACCTCATAACCATCGCCAAGCTGCGTGGCAAGCCACGGAATCAACGAATCCGACCCCAGATTCTTCTGCACCACCAAATAGGCGGCACCACCCGCATTCAGACGCGGCAGCCATGTCATCAGCAGCTTATGCAGCACATCCTTGCCGACACGAATCGGCGGATTCGACCAAATCAAGTCAAACGTCACATCCGAAGGAATCTCATCGGCGGTGACCGCACGAATGTTCCCCACACCATTGAGCTCGGCATTGCGACGCGTCAGATCCAACGCGCGTTCATTCACGTCCAACGCCCAAATATCAGCCTTCGGCGAAGCAAAACCAAGTGTCAACGCAATCGGACCCCAACCGCAACCCAGATCAAGGAACGTACCCTCCTCAGGAGGCTCCGGAGCCTGACGAAGCAGCACGGACGTTCCCAAATCCACGCGATTGCCGGAAAACACGCCATTGGAAACCTCAACATCGGCCTCGTTGCCTCGCAACACAACATGCAGCCTCTTACGTACATCCTTCGACTGCGGATCAGCCGCGAAATACTGTTCGGCCTGTGCCATACCCACTCCTTGCAAACGCTCGCCTCCGGTATCACGCAAGCCACGCTCATCCGCGTGGCGAATGCCCGATACCCATGTCTCTAGAGAATGATGATAATAAAGACACCATAGTTTAACCGTGAGAGGTGCCATTGAGCCAAGAAAACGACATCGAGCATAGCATGAGCGCCAACGACGTGTCAGGCGTGCTTGCAGACCAGTCCGAAGTGCTGCTTGATACCAACGGCGAAAACCATTTCAACGAATCCCATGACGAACAATGGCAGGAACGAGAATCCCGCAATGCGTTGAAGCATGTGTCCGGACTCGGCGAAATGCAAGACGTCACCGAAGTTGAATACCGAAAAGTCCGCCTTGAACGCGTCGTGCTCGTCGGCGTATGGTCAAGCCGTGAAACCACACAGCACAGGCCGAAGAATCATTGCGAGAACTTGCCGCGCTTGCCGAAACCGCCGGCGCCGTGGTATGCGACGGCCTGCTGCAGCATCGTATCAACCGGACGCAGCTACATACGTTGGCTCCGGCAAAGCCCGCGAACTCGCCGGAATCGTGGCGCAAGAGGAAGCCGACACCATCGTTGTGGACGATGACCTGCCGCCAAGTCAACGCCGCGCCTTGGAAGACGCCACCAAAGTAAAAGTCGTCGACCGCACCGCCGTGATCCTTGACATTTTCGCCCAACACGCAACCTCACGCGAAGGCAAAGCCCAAGTGGAACTGGCGCAACTCCAGTACATGCTGCCACGACTGCGAGGCTGGGGTGGATCACTGTCGCGACAGGCAGGCGGCCGAGCCGCAGGCGACGCAGGCATCGGCTCGCGAGGACCAGGCGAAACGAAAATCGAAATGGACCGCCGCGTGATTCGCAGTCGAATCGCCAAACTCCGCAAACAGATCGAACAGATGGCTCCTGCACGTGACGTCAAACGTGGCGCTCGCCGTCGTTTCGGATTGCCGACCGTTGCGTGGTGGGATATACGAATGCGGGCAAATCGTCGTTGACGAATCGGCTGACCGGTTCCGCGGAACTGGTGGAGAATGCGTTGTTCGCCACACTGGACACCGCAGTGCGCAGGACGCGCGCCAAAGATGGACGTCAATATGCGTACGTCGATACTGTCGGGTTCGTGCGTCGCTTGCCTACGCAGCTGATTGAAGCGTTCAAGTCCACGTTGGAGGAGGTTGCCGAAGCCGATTTGATCGTGCATGTGGTGGACGGCTCGCATCCGGACCCGTTCTCGCAAATCGATGCGGTCGACGATGTGCTTGCCGACATCGATGGCGTTGAAACCATTCCCACGATTATCGTGTTCAACAAGGCCGACCGTATGGATGAGGCTGCACGCGAGCGTATCGAGCGTTGATGCCGGAAGCGTACATCGTGTCGGCGTTTTCCGGCGAAGGTGTCGATGAGCTGCGTATGCAGGTGGAGTCCATGCTGCCGACGCCGAATGTGCATGTCGAGGCGTTGCTGCCATACACTGCCGGTTCATTGGTGTCGCGCGTACGTGAATACGGCAAAGTGATCAACGTCGAATACCGTGACGACGGCATGATGCTCGCAGCGGAAGTGGACGATCATTGGCTGCGCAAATCGTGGAACAGTCAATCGACTGAAAACCTTGCAAAACAGTGCAACGCAACGGACACAGCGTTTGTGAGCGTTCACATACTTTGTGAGGCAAATCACTTTTTCAGTACTTGCAAGTCGTGTTACGGCATGTCAAAACGTCATGCTGTATGGATAGAGTAAAGATGAAGTTCTAAGAGAAAACCTGCTACTAGCGGGACATTCTTTTCTTATAAGAGAGGTAAGCACATGGTGGATTCACCAATCAAGCCCACAAAGCTCGCTATCATCGGTGCCGGCGCAGTCGGCTCCACTCTCGCTTTCGCTGCCGCTCAGCGTGGCGTCGCACGTGAGATCGTGCTCGAAGACATTGCCAAGGAGCGCGTCGAAGCCGAAGTGCTCGACATGCAGCACGGCTCCAGCTTCTTCCCGACCGTGTCCATCGCAGGCGCCGACGATCCGGAAATCTGCCGCGATGCCGATATGATCGTCATCACCGCAGGTCCGCGTCAGAAGCCGGGCCAGTCCCGCCTTGAACTGGTCGGTGCCACCATCAACATCCTCAAGGCCATCATTCCAGGCCTCGTGAAGGTTGCTCCGAACGCCATCTACATGCTCATCACCAACCCGGTCGACATCGCGACCCATGTTGCCCAGAAGATCTCCGGCCTGCCGGCAAACCAGGTCTTCGGCTCCGGCACCAACCTGGACTCCGCACGCTTGCGCTTCCTGATCGCCCAGCAGACCGGCGTCAACGTCAAGAACGTGCATGCCTACATCGCCGGCGAACACGGCGACTCCGAAGTGCCGCTGTGGGCCTCCGCCACCATCGGTGGCGTTCCGATGTGCGACTGGACTCCGCTGCCGGGCCACGCCCCGCTCGACGCCGAAGTCCGTGAGCAGATCCACCAGGACGTCAAGAACGCCGCCTACAAGATCATCAACGGCAAGGGCGCAACCAACTACGCCATCGGCATGTCCGGCGTCGACATTATCGAAGCCGTCATGCGCGATTCCAACCGTATCCTGCCGGTGAGCTCCATGCTCCACGACTTCCACGGCATCTCCGATGTCTGCATGTCCGTGCCGACCCTCCTCAACCGCTCCGGCGTCAACACCGCCATCAACACCCCGGTGTCTGACCGCGAGCTCGCAGCCCTTAAGCGCTCTGCAGAGACGCTGAAGGAAACTGCCGCCCAATTCGGCTTCTGATAGAAAACGCGGTAACGGAGTGCCAGCTGCGTTACATGGATTTTGACGTACTTTTGTATGTCTTCGTCATATGCGCCTTGCCGTCGCACACGTTGCCGCGTTTTTTTGTTTGACTTGGGTATTGACAGACGGATGATGAGTCGCTAGACTGCAAGCAGAAATAACGGAAACCCCAGCCTTTGGCTGGGGTTTCTTGCGTTTTACAAGCAATGAAAATGGTATTGAGAAACAATTTCAATAAGTTCCTCAATCAATTAGGTTGAAGGATTCCATACATGGCACACGACCACACGCACGGAACAACAGCGAACGCAGGAGCGGAACATCAAAAACGACTCATGATGTCACTGGGGCTCACCTCGACGGTATTCATAGCGGAAGTCGCCAGCGCAATCATTACCGGATCATTGGCACTGCTCGTGGATGCAGGCCATATGCTCACCGACATGTCCGTACTCATCGCATCAACCGTCACCGCAATGCTGATGCGACGCAAACCCAGCAACAAACGCACTTGGGGATGGGCACGGCTCGAAGTGCTCACCGCGGCAGTCGGAGCCCTCATACTCCTCATCGTCGGCATCTACGCGCTCGTGGAAGCAGGCATGAGACTCTTCGGAGGGTCTGCTGACGAAATAAACGACGTGCGACTGTTGCTCTTCATGGGCATACTCGGCCTCGCTGCAACATCGGATCAATCTTCATCCTCGCATCAGCAAGCAAGATAACATGAACATGAAAGCGGCGTTCCTCGAAGTCATGAACGATGCCTTGGGATCCGTAGCCGTAATCGTATCGGCAATCGTACTCATCTGCACCGGCTGGTCCGGCTTTGACGCGGTTGCAGGCGGCATCATCGCGCTCATGATGATTCCACGCGCCATCAAACTCCTGCGCACCGCGGTTCGCGTGCTCTTGGAAGAAACACCCAACGGACTTGACCTTGACGAAGTAAGGACGCATTTGGAACAAGTGCCACATGTTATCGCCGTGCACGACCTTCACGCCAGCACCGTATCCACCGGCATGCCGATCCTCATGGCACATGTCGTGGTCGAACGAGACCTCACCATGAAGGAGGCCGCGGAAATACTCGCCCAACTACAGGATTGCCTACGTGAACATTTCCCCGTGTCGGTGCCACACACTACCTTCCAGCTTGAACCGGAGGGATACAGTTCGGCGAGCAAATCCGAAATGCATTCTTGACCAACGGGAAGCCTGCTGTGTCATGAAAAACCGCGCTCTTGGACATGAAAATCAAACGTTTGACTCACATCCAAGAGCGCGGTTGCGTAAAGGACAAGGTGATCCTTATGCCTCAGATTTTGCGGAGCACGGTGACCACCTTGCCCATGATCTCAGCATGCGTGCCATCAATGGGGGAGTAAGCGGGATTGTGCGGAATGAGCCAGACATGACCATGATCCTTGCGGAACGTCTTCACCGTGGCCTCGTCGTCGAGCAGTGCTGCCACAATATCCCCGTTCTCCGCGGTGTTTTGCTCGCGTACCACCACAAAATCGCCGTCGCAAATGGCCGCGTCGATCATGGAATCGCCGTGCACCTCAAGCATGAACAGATTTCCGGTACCGTGAGTCGTTCGGGCAATCGCATCACATCATCCACATGCTGTTCGGCGGTGATGGGCACTCCCGCGGCGATGCGCCCCACCAAAGGAACATCTCGTGAGGCCATGATGGAACCGCTGGAATTTGATTGGCTTGGAAATGGAATGACCTGTGCCACCTTGCCTGACGAGGATTCATCGTCAAAGCTTACGACTTCAATCGCCCTGCCCTTGTTCGCATTCATGCGAATAAAACCCTTTTCGTCAAGTACCTGCAGCTGGTGTTTGACGGATGACGGACTTTTCAGCCCTGCAGCTTCGCCTATTTCGCGGAACGAAGGGGCGAAACCTTGTTCAGCCAGATGCTTTTTGATGGCGCCAAGCACCTTGCGCTGACGATCGGTCAGCGTGCTCTCGTCCGGATGCGCAGCATCCTTTTGGGTGTGAATGGGACGGTGCTCACGGTGGGCTCCTTTCAGTCTCAGATAAGCATAACGTGAAACGCTGAGAAAATCAAACATCTGTTCGAGGTGTGTTTGCAATTATCGAACATATGTGCTATGTGCAGAACGTGCGTTCGATAGAACAGCTGTTTGAGAAGGGGCGGCGTGATGATTCGTGTGCGGTAAACGAGCTGTCGCGCTTGAATAATCTGGATTCTGTTTCGTTAAGAGTGGGCAAAGGCTTATCGTTCCTGACGAGGTGTAACTCACGTGGGATTGTCCTAGTTCAATGGCTCAGGCTATTCTTGACATCATGCATTGCCCTTTTTGTCAGAATCCAGATACCAAGGTGGTCGATACCCGCATCAGCGATGACGGCCACTCCATTCGCCGTAGGCGAGAGTGCCCGAAATGTTCCAAGCGTTTCACTACGCTGGAGACCACCATGCTGTTGGTGGTGAAGCGTTCCGGCAACGTCGAACAGTTCGATAGGAACAAGGTGATTTCCGGCGTTCGAAAAGCATGCCAGGGTCGCCCGATCAAGGAAGACGATTTGAAGGCGCTCGGGCAGCAGGTTGAAGAGGACCTTCGTGCTCGAGGTCTTGCCCAGGTCAAGTCTGATGAGGTCGGCAAAGCCATTTTGAAACCGTTGCGTGATCTTGACGAGGTTGCTTACATGCGTTTCGCCAGTGTGTATCAGAACTTTGAGAATCTTGGGGATTTTCAGAACGCTATCAATGAGCTGAAAGCTGACGCGCTGAAGTAGTTTGATAGTCGCTATCGAAACGTGTGGCAATGCGTTGTCTCGTTAAGGATGGACTAAGTGACGCAGAAGTTGGGCGATTACGGCATGACATGACGATTTATGCATTGTGGGGTCAGCCGCTTAGGCTGGAACCCCCACAATGCATTTATGCCGTATTGACGTATGTCGTATTGCAGACCGTCAGCTGATTACACGCATACGAATCGTGCCTTCAATGGCTGCAAGCTCGTCCAAAGCCTTCTGGCTCGGGCGCTGCGCCACATCAGTGACCACATAGCCGATTTCACCTTCGGTGCCAAGCGCCTGGCTGCGATATTGATGTTCTCTTCGCCAAGCACGTGGTTCACCTTGCGAGGACGCCAGGCAGATTCGCATGAAGATGCGCGATACGGAAGTTCGAACGGATATCGGACAAGGTGATCTGCGGAAGATCAACCGACAACATCGTGGAACCTTTGAACCAATAATCCTCAAGACGCTGTGAAACGAACTGGCCGATGGATTTCTGCGCTTCAAGCGTGGAGCCGCCAATATGCGGGGTCAGAATCATATTGTCTTCATCCGAAAGGCTCGTCAGGAATTCATCGCCGCTTTTCTTCGGCTCGACAGGGAACACATCCACCGCAGCGCCTGAAATATGACCGGAATCCAAGTGCTTCTTCAACGCGTCCAAATCCGCCACGAAACCGCGGGACAGATTGATGAAAATCGAATCCTGCTTCATATGGGAGAACTGGTCCTCACCGAAGAAACCGGTATTGGACTTGCGGCCATCGACATGCAAGGTGACCACATCGGACTGCTCAAGCAACTCGTTCAGTGTGGAGCAACGGTGAGCATTGCCCATGGCAAGCTTCTCTTCGATGTCGTAGAACACCACACGCATGCCAAGCGCCTCGGCGATAACGGAAAGCTGGGAACCGATATTGCCGTAGCCGATGATGCCGAGCGTCTTGCCTCGCACTTCATGGGAGCCGGAAGCGGACTTATCCCACATGCCATGCTTCATGTGATGGGTGTGCGCGGGAATGCGGCGCATCAGGCAGATGATATCGCCGATGACCAGTTCCACCACGGAACGGGTGTTCGAATATGGGGCATTGAACACGGCGATGCCATGCTTGCCCGCATAGTCAAGATCGACCTGATTGGTGCCTATGCAGAAGCATCCGACCGCGGTGAGCGTCGGGCGGGCATCGATGACCTTGCGGGTCACGCTGGTTTTGGATCGGATACCCAGGAGGTCAACGCCTCCAGAGCGTCGATGAGTTCGTCTTCGTTGAGAGCACCCTTGAGGCACTCGACTTCGAAGCCGTGGTCACGCAGCGACTGCGCAGCGTCGGGATGAATGTTTTCAAGTAACAATGCTTTAGGCATGATTCCTACCTTATAGCTTGAGCAGTTTTTCGTCAGCATTTGTCCGGACTATAAGCAGACGTTGCGTCGGTCTGGTCATGGCGACATACAGATCGGCGGCTGCCACAATGCGCGAAGGAGCGTTCTCCTCGATGATTCCCGGCTGTACCACCATCACCGCGTCATACTCCAGTCCCTTTACCATTTGGGTGGAGCAGACGGTCACCTGCTCATCCCAGGAGCTTTGCGCATCAAGACGGTCGAATTCCTTTGTCGGCAATGTTTCACGCAACTGTTCGTACACGCGCCTACGCAGTGACTTGACCATATCATCAGGCGCAATGATGGCCACACGTCCAGTGCCGTCGGCGGATATGTACGAACGAACCAGATCGACGTCTGCTGCGCCACGGCGTCGAAAATCAGACTTCATCGGCCAAGGTGAGACGCTTGACCGAATCAGGCACGCCGCGAACCGCATTGACGGTGGAGATGTACAAACCTTCGGCGGCCGCGAAATCGCAGGCGAGTTGCGACACTTCCTTTGGATTACGGTAGTTGATCGTCAATTCGTTGAGCTGCCAATTGCGGGGACCGAATAGAGGATCCATCATGCGTCGCCACGAACGAGTGCCGCCCAACGCGGACGTTTGCGCTACGTCGCCCACAATGGTGAACGAACGCGATGGGCAACGGCGGATGAGCATACGCCAATCCATGGCGGTGAGCTCCTGAGCCTCATCGACGACGATATGGCCATACGTCCATTCGCGGTCCGAGGCGGCGCGCTGCGCGGTGAGTTCGGCGTCCATACCATTGATATTGTCCACCAGCATTTGCGAGGTAACGATGCCGGACCCGATGCCAGCCTGTGCCAACGTGTCTTGTGCGAATTGCTCTTCTTCGGCGCGTTTGGCGTCCAACGCCTTTTGACGGGCGACCGCCTTCGGGTCGGGGCCAAGCAGCTCCATGGCCTCATCCAACAAGGGAACGTCGCTGACTGTGAACGGCGATCCCTTCGGGCGCGTCAGCGCTTCGATGTCTCGTTCCTCAAGCCAAGGTGCGAAACGGCGAAGCTGCTGCGGCTTGCAGAACAATTGGTCGACCAGCCATTCGCCGGTCATCGGCAGCCAGGCGAGATTCAACGTCTTACGCAGTGCGTCGTTCATGCGCAGCTGCTGCATCACATCCGTCAACTCGGCTTGTTCCGGTTCGTAATCAAGTTTGTCCACATAACGGTTGCGCATGGCGATCAGCATGCTGTGCACGAAGGTTTCGCGTGCTTTGTTGTGCTGCTGTCGCGTGCGTTTGGCATCGGTGATGGCCTGTTCAATATCCGTGCGCACGATGGGCACAGTGAATCCGTTGATACGAATCGACGGCAATTGCGAAGGAATGCGTTCCCTTGCTGCGACGGCGTTGGCGATGGCCTTGGCCATGCGTCGGTCGCCCTTGAGTTTTGCTGCGAACGGATTGTCATGCGCTGTCGCGATTACGCCGGGAATGAGATCGGCGATGGTGCGGCTGACCACTCCGGTCTCACCAAGGGAGGGAAGCACCTGGTCGATGTAATGCAGGAACGTGGAGCTCGGGCCAACCACCAGCACGCCGGAACGTTCGAGCATTCTTCGATGCGTGTAGAGCAGATATGCGGCGCGATGCAGGGCAACGGCGGTTTTGCCGGTACCCGGACCGCCCTGTACCACCACGGCCTGATTGAGGTCTGCGCGGATGATACGGTCCTGTTCGGCTTGGATGGTGGCCACGATGTCGGTCATCTTGCCGGTGCGTTTGGCGTTCAATGATGCAAGCAGCGCGCCTTCACCGGTTAGCGTGCCGTCAGAGGACGCTTGACCTACTTGGTCGGAATGCACATCGAGCACCTCATCTTCGACACCGACCACTTCACGGAAACTCAGCGTGATATGGCGACGCATTACGATATCGCATGGTGCGAAGGCGTCGCCTCATAGAACGGGCGTGCCGCGTCGGCTCGCCAATCGGTGAGGATCGGCTCATGGTGCTCGTCGGACAATCCGATACGACCGATGTACCGGTGCGTGCCGTGAACATCATCGAGCCTGCCGAACACCAGACGGTCCTCGACCGCACGCAACTGGGTGAGACGGTCCTCGTACATGGTGGCGAAGGAGTCGCGTTCGGTGCGTTGCGTGGGCGAACCGTGCGAGCCCGCTGCCCGCACGGTGTCGAGACGGGCGCGAGCTTGAGCCCGTAGGTCGTCCAAGCGTCCATACGCGCGGCTGACGGCCTGTTGTTCTTCACGCAACTGGGCGGAATAACTCGACATCTACAATCCCTTCCTCACAAAACTTAGGCACTCCAATGTACCCCGAGGCTTCTACGAAAACATTATTGTCAAACGAAAAGCGATGTTTCTAAGGCAGGATGATGAGTGAATTTCGACGGAGTTTGTTCATTGTGGGGAGAAACGTACTTTTATTTGCTGATTTTTTCCATTTACGTGGGGATTTATGGTGACCTGTGGGGTAAAGTGGGAAAGAGTCTCGGGCCTGAGGTGTTCATGTGTGTCGGATAAGGAGGTGTGGTGATGGTTCAAAGTGTTGAAACCACACCATTCTCCGAGGACGATGCAATGCAGGCAGGCAACATGATGGTGGGATTGCCGCCATTGTTGCTGGGAACATACACTCCAAAAATCGACGCCAAAGGACGCATGGCACTGCCTGTGAAATTTCGCAGTCAATTGGGACCGGGCATGGTGATGGCCCGAGGTCAGGAGCGTTGTGTTTACCTGCTGCCCCAATCGGAATTTCGCCGGATCACGTTGCAGATTCAGCGCACATCCATGGGCAATAAGGCCGCGCGCGACTATTTGCGCGTATTCCTTTCCGGTGCTGTTGACCAGGAGCCGGACAAGCAAGGACGTGTGCTCGTGCCGCAGATGTTGCGCGATTACGCGAAGTTGGGAAGCGACATTGTGGTGATTGGTGTGGGAACCCGAGCGGAGATTTGGAATAAGCAGGCATGGGAGGAATATCTCGCCGAAAAGGAGCAGGGGTATTCCGATATTGCCGATGACGTATTACCGGCGGTGGAATTCTGATGACAGATGTGACAACGATTCATCAGCCAGTGTTGCTGCGTGACTGCGTGGATCTGGTGGCGCCTGCATTGGCGAAGCCAGGGTCGATCGCAGTGGATTGCACGCTTGGCTTGGCCGGGCATTCTACGGCATTCCTTAAAGCGAGCCCGCATGCTTGCCTGATCGGCATCGACCGAGACACCGAGCGCTTGCGCTTGCCACACAGCGAATGCAGATGGAAGGCCTTGCCGATCGCTTCATACCTGTGCATGCCGCGTTCGACGATTTTGCGCAAGTGCTTGATGATCAGGAAATCGATCAAGTGAACGCCGTGTTCATGGATTTGGGATTGTCAAGTCTGCAGATTGATGAGACGGAGCGGGGATTCTCGTATTCCCACGATGCGCCTTTGGATATGCGTATGGACGTGACCCAGCCATTGACCGCTGAGCAGGTGCTTGCCGAATATTCGTTTGCCGATCTGGCACGCATTTTCCGTACGTATGGTGAGGAACGCTTCTCCAAGCAGATCGCCCGTGCGATCGTGCGTAGGCGTGAGATCGAGCCGTTGACCACATCAGGGCAGCTTAACCGTCTTGTGGATGAGGTTGTGCCGCAGGCGCACCGTCCTGCAGGAAATCCTGCCAAACGAGTGTTCCAAGCGTTGCGCATCGAAGTCAACGGTGAGCTTGACAAATTGGCGGGAACATTGCCCCAGATCGCCAACCGTCTCGTGGTGGGAGGGCGTTTGGTGGTGGAGTCGTACCATTCGCTGGAAGACAAAACCGTCAAAACATTCATGAACCAAGGTCTGAAAGCTGACGTACCTGCGGACATGCCGGTGGTTCCGCCGGATATGATGCCGTTCTTCAAGGAACTCACGCGAGGCGCCATTAAAGCCGACGAGGAGGAAATCGCCATGAATCCGAGGTCGGCTTCCGTACGATTGCGTGCAGTGGAACTGACCAGGCCAATTCCCGAACGCTGGCGAAAACGATTCGACCAGGGCAATGACTACGCAAGCATGAAACGGCAAGGAAGGAGGGGCTGAACGTGGCCGCACCAAGAACGATCGCATCAAACGCGGCTCCCGCAGGACGCCGGGACCAAACCGAAACTGTAGGCACCACTCGCCCTGAATTGCATGTCGTCAAAGGAACGCGTGCCGAAGGCAATGGTGTCAAGCGAGGATTCAAACAGCTCATCACATGGACTCGCACCAGAAGCACCCCGTTGCTGCATTTGGTCATTGCTGTCATTTTCCTTGGAATCTGCCTTGTGGGATCCTTGATGCTACGCACCCAAATGGTGCAGGATTCCTTCGACGCGAACAGGATCGAGTCGAACATCATCCGTTTGACGCAAGACGTGGGAGATGACCAGACCAAGCTCGACGAGCTTGAGGCCTCGCTACCAAGCAAAGCCGAGGAAATGGGTATGGTGCCTCAAAAAGGTGCCTTGACGATTGATCTGAACGGCTATCAGCCAAGCGGAGACGACGCTCAGTGAATCCTTTTCGCAGTACGTACACGCGTTTCCATAAGAAGCTGCTCACAAAAACCATGGCCATCGGCGTCCTTCTGGCGCTGATGGGCACGGCATGCCTTATCCAATTGGCCAACGTTCAGCTGATCAACGGCAAAAGCATGGCGCAAGCCGCGGCGCAAAGCAGAACCATCACAGTGACATTAAAGGCGAGCCGCGGAAAAATCATGGACACGAACGGTTCTATCCTCGCACAGAGCGTGGAACGATACACCATCATCGGCAATCCCGAGGGGGCGCAGGCCTTCACGCCGATAACGTGCACCAAACAGACCGGAGACATCTGCCACCAGATCAACGGCAAACCGGTAGGTGCCACAGGAGCCGCGGCCGTGGCCAGGTGCTCGCCCCGGTACTGGACATGGATGCTACCGAATTGGGTGCCATGCTCTCGGGAACAGGTCAATACGCGGTACTGAAGAAAGACGTGACGCCGGCGGTTAAACGCAAAATCTCCAAGCTCAATTTGGACGGTATCGTCTATGCGGAACTCAGCAACGAACGTATCTATCCAACGGAACCTTGATGGGAGCGTTGCTGGGAGGCGTCGATGGCGAAGGCAAAGGCGTCGCCGGTATCGAACAAATGGAAAACAAGACGCTGACCGGCGAAGATGGATACCAGGTCTACCAACAAGGCAACAACGGCGTCGAAATCCCAGGAACCATGACCGAATCAAAAGATGCGGTCAATGGATCCGACATCACACTGACCATCGACCACGACGTGCAGTGGTATGTCGAAAAAGTACTGAGAGAAAGCTGCGAGAAATACAGTTCGCCATGGGGAATTGCCGTGGTGCAGGACACTCAAACGGGGGATATTCTCGCGCTTGCCGACAGTGACGAGATCGAAGCCGGCAGTGATCAGGCGAAGATGACGGTTTCCAGGGCCGTCAGAGAAACGTTTGAGCCTGGTTCCATTGGCAAGGTCTTCACAATGTCGGGCATGATCCAGCTTGGATTGCATCAGGCGTCAGACAAATTCACTGTGCCGGACCATATCACGGTGAACGGGCAGACCTACAGCGATGCGACCACTCACGGTGACGAACACTGGACCCTTGCGGGCATTCTCGAGCAATCGTCGAACGTTGGCATGATCATCGCAGGGGAGAAGATGTCTAACGAGCAGCGATACGATTTCATCAGAAAATTCGGTGTCGGCCAAGACAATGGGCTCGGGCTTCCTGGCGAATCGGATGGTTTGCTATATTCGGCCGATCAATGGGATCTGCGAACCCAGAACACCGTGTTGTTCGGCCAGGCTTACACGACCGATGCGCTTCAGCTGACGAATGCGGTTGCCGTGATCGCCAATAAGGGTGTTAAGAAGCCGCAGCGCATCATCAAGACGATCAGCGATGCCGAGGGACATTCCGAAGAGCAAAAGCCCGAGGGTGAGGTGACGCGCGTGATTGACGAGCAGGTGGCCTCTCAGGTGATGAACGCCATGGAATCCGTGTCCGACCATTACTCCCAGTTCATCAAGGTGGATGGTTATCGTGTCGCAGCAAAATCCGGTACGGCGGAAGTCGCTGGTGCCGATGGCAGACTGTCGTCAATTATCAGTGATTATTCGGCGATTATTCCCGCAGACAATCCTCGCTTTGTCGTCACGGTGGTTCTGAAGTATCCGCAAGGCGTTTTTGGTGGTCTGACGGCAGGTCCGGTTACCGCGGAGATTGGTGAATTCCTTATGCAGAAGTATGAAGTGCCGGCGTCAAGTCCGCGAACTGATGCTATTCCAGTAACTTGGTGAGTATGCGAGTATGAAGAACGGAGGGCGGAAAGATGAGCGCGGTCAGTGAGTCCATGAACAGACGAATGACATTGGGTCTGCTTGCCAGCAGATATGGCTTTGACTTGGATCCTACGTTTGCCACTGAAGTGACGATCACGTCCATTGCAGACGATATCGATTCGGTGCGGCCGGGATCGTTGTTCATGCCGTCCGCACCGGTGGATGACGCAACAGTTGCGTCAGGCTCAGGCGCTTGGCGCATATGGTGCGGTGGTACCTCATGCGTTGCGTGGTAAGACGGAAGGCATACAGATTCCTGTGATCTATGCCGAGCCGACCGCACAGCAGTTGGGTAGGCTTGCCAGCGAATTGGCGGGTAGCCGTCCGATTCGTTGGCGGTGTTCGCCGTGGCGGGAAACGATGCGCAGGCGGTGGACCAGGGAGTGAGGGATCTTGCTGATTTCCTGCATATGCTTGGTAATCCGGTTGGTGTGATCAGCTCGGGCAACTCGCAATCGTTGGAACGATATCTCGATCTGAACTATCCATTGTCGATTCTTGACGTGCAGCGTACGATGGCTGTGTGCGCTGAAGACGGTGCTGCTGCTGTGATTCTCGCTTTGAGCGAGGAGACATTGAAAGACGATGCATTGCAGTCGGTAAGTGTCGATGTGCTTGGTTGCGATGACAATGGTCTAGGCGAAGCCGAGATCGTCAAATCGGTTGCGCGATTCGGATGTACCGTCGGAAAGCGGACCCATATCGCCGTCCGTACGCAGGAATCCGATGTGCTCGCATCGCAAGCGGCAGTGGCATACGGGCAGACGAACAGCAGCGCATTGTCGCTGTCCATATCGATGGTGCTTGCGGCGGGTGTACGCAAGGCCAATATCAAAAGCGCGTTGCGCGTATCCCGAGATCTGAACTAGTTTCAATCAGAACGGATACGTAAAGCACACACACGATAATCGTAAACAACATGAACAGTAAACGGAACAGCAACACAGAGGAGAAATCACAGTGAGCAGCCTGACCATGATGCCAATGAGCTTGGAGGAGATCGCCCAGGCAGTTCAGGGACGGCTGATTGCCGGCACTGCGGCAGTGAATACGCCGGTGGCCACCAGCGCATTCACCGATTCACGCAGATCGTTGAAGGTTCGGTTTTCGTAGCGATTGCCGGAGAGCGTGTGGACGGTCACGATTACGTGCCGCACGTGGCGCTCAAGGTGCCGTTGCCGCAATAGTCGACCATGAGATCGCCGACGCCGGTGTGCCTCAGATTGTGGTGGAGGATACGGTGTTGGCCTTGGGGCATTGGCCAAGCACAATATCGAGCGCCGTCGCGCGCTAGGGACTCCGTTTACGGTGGTCGGCATCACCGGTTCCGTCGGCAAGACCACCACCAAGGATCTTATGAAGGCGTTGCTGTCTCATATGGGACCAACAGTTGCGCCGGTCGGATCGTTCAATAACGAAATCGGCCTGCCCCTGACCTCGCTCAAAGTAAATGCCGAAACTCGTTTTTTGGTAGCGGAAATGGGCGCCAACCATGTTGGGGAAATCGCCAATCTGACGTCGCTGGTACCGCCGGACATCGCGGTTGTGCTGAAAGTCGGTGTCGCTCATTTGGGCGAATTCGGCTCTGCGGAACGCATCGCGCAGGCCAAGTCGGAAATCATTCATGGCCTCGTTCCCGGCGGTCTTTCCGTGCTGAATGCGAACGACGAGCATGTGGCTGCGATGAGCGCCTTCGCGCCGGGCGATGTGATGTGGTTCGGACTTCCGAATGGTGAAGGTGGCAATCCTGCGATCACCGCTCAGCATGTGCGTTGCGACGAGTTGGATCATCCGTCCTTCACTTTAGAAAACGGTGATGGCGAGCATGCCGAAGTCACCTTGGACATCTGCGGTCAGCATAATGTCATGAATGCGCTTGCCGCCGCTTCAGTGGCGATGCGTTTGGGCATGTCGATTGGCGATGTCGCATCCGCATTGTCGGATGTGACGGCATCAGTCCCCATCGCATGGCTGTTTCCATCGTGAACAAGCAGGAAACGTCATTCACGCTGATCGATGATTCATTCAACGCCAATCCTGATTCCATGAAAGCCGGTCTTGACGGATTGCTGCGTTGGAAGGCTGGTTCCGAAAGCCAGCCATTCCGTGTTGCGGTGTTGGGCGCCATGCTTGAGCTCGGTCCGGATGAAAAGGATTTGCATGTTGGCATCGGCCGGTATGCGTTGGAAGGCGGGTTGATGCGCTGCTGACGGTTGGCAGTGCATCCGATGCTTCCCTGGACGCTCTGGCAGGTGCATGGCGGACGGCGCATCCTCGGCGGGAGACGCTTCTCACGTCGATTGGGTTCACGATATCGATGAGGCCGATCGTCTTGTGACGCGACTCGCCATCGAACATCCAGGTGCCGTGGTGCTGCTTAAAGGTTCCCACGCTTCCGGCTTGAGCGCTCTGGCCGAACGTTGGCAGGCCCTGGCTGCACAATAGAACAAAAGCATTTGGCAAGATTTGAATAATCGACGTTATCTGAAGAATGTCTGACTGAAACGGAGAACATCAGGTGATTTCGCTCATCATCGGAATTGTGGTGTCGCTGGTCGTAACGATTGTGGGAACACCGCTGCTGATTCGTTTGGTACACAAGCTTAATTACGGGCAGTACATACGCCAAGATGGTCCGAAGTCCCATCTGGTCAAGCGTGGCACGCCTACGTTGGGTGGCGTGGTCATCAATCTGGCGGTTGTGTTGGGTTGGGGCTCGTCGGCACTGTATCGCTTCATCACCAGGGGAGAGGTGCCGTCATGGTCGGCGCTGCTGGTGCTGTTCGCCATGCTATCGATGGGTATGCTGGGATTCATCGATGATTTCGCGAAGGTTCGCAAAAAGCAGAGCGAAGGCCTGACGGTCAAAGGCAAATTCATCGGCCAGTTCATTCTCGCCACCATCTATGCGGTGCTGGCGTTGATTCTGCCGACGAATTCCGGCTTCCCCAGCGCGCAGGCCGGCATGAGCTTCATTGAAGAGCCGTTTTTCAGTTTCGAGTTCGCAGGCAAAGCCGTGGCCATCGTGTTGTTCGTGATCTGGGTGAACTTCCTGATGACCGCATGGACCAATGCCATCAACCTGACCGATGGTCTTGACGGATTGGCTGCTGGTTCTTCGATGATCGCATTCATGGGATATGCGGTGATCACTTTTTGGGAGTTCTACCACCTCAAGGGTTTGGGACATGAAGGCTTCGCTACGCGGTGTCCGATCCTCTTGATCTGACCATCATCGCGGCCTGCGCGGCGATGGCGTGCTTCGGATTCCTGTGGTACAACTCCAATCCAGCATCCATTTTCATGGGAGATACCGGTTCTCTGGCGCTTGGCGGCTTGTTTGCGGCCATGTCAATCGCCACACATACGGAATTCTTGGCGATTATCCTTGGCGGCCTGTTTGTGATTGAAACCATGAGCGACGTTATTCAGGTCGGCTATTTCAAGATGACTCGCAAGCGTGTGTTCAAGATGGCTCCGATCCATCATCACTTCGAATTGAAGGGGTGGACGGAAGTCAAGGTTGTAATTCGCTTCTGGATGATTGAATTGCTGTTCGTGTTAATTGCGTTGGTGATTTTCTACGGCGATTGGGTCTCCCGTTCCGGTCTGTGACGGCTGTTGCGTTCCGCTGATATGTGAACGGCTGCAACATGACTGTGATCTGTAAGGAATATCAAGGCATATGAGGTGCCGACAATCGAAGGATGATGGATATGGATATGAGCGGTAAGACCGTGATTGTGGCGGGTCTTGGAGTTTCTGGCCAAAGCATGATGGAAGTGTTGGGGTCCCGCGCCGAAAAAGTGCTTGGCGTGGATGAAAAGAAGCCCGATGCTGATTTGCACTCCTTTGATCGCATCGACTGGGATCATGTTGATTTGGTTATGACTTCGCCGGTGTTCAATCCGAGGACTCCGTTTATTCTTGAGGCGCAGCGTCGTGGCATTCCTGTGATGAGCGAGGTTGAGCTTGCTTGGCAGCTGCGAGTGAATTGCGATTCCACCGGCGAACCAGCACAATGGATCGGCATCACCGGCACCAACGGCAAAACCTCCACTACGGAAATGACTTCGGAAATGCTGACGGCTTGTGACCTGACGGCACCGGCTGTCGGCAACATCGGCAAGGCGGTATCCCATGCCGTGGTCGATCCGGCAAATGATGTGCTATGCGTTGAGCTGAGTTCCTTCCAGTTGCATTTCACCGATTCGCTGGCTTTGGATTGCGCTGCGATTACCAATATCGCGGATGATCATCTTGACTGGCATGGCGGCATTGAAAATTATGCGGCAGATAAGGCGAAGGTCTTCCACCGCGTCAAGAAGGCTTTGGTATATAACGCCGATGACGAGCGTGTGACCAGGCTGGCGTTCGCAGCCGAGACGGCGGAAGGCTGCCGCAAGGTCGGATTCACTCTGTCTGAGCCGCAAGATGGTCAGATCGGCGTGAAGGACGGTTGGATCGTCGATATGTCTGGCATCGCAGGTGGCGAGCTTGGAATGCCAGAGCAGGTCGCCAAGGTGTCTGAGTTTACGCATCTGACTGAGCCTGATGGCACGGTGTACCCGCATTTGCTTGCTGATGCGTTGACCGCATTGGCGCTGGTGCTGGGGCTTGGCGCAGACAAAGAGAAAGCCATCGCATCTCTGGAACAATTCACGCCAGGCGGGCATCGCATTCAGACTGTCGCCACCGCCACCACGCCAGATGGGGGCAGCATTCGTTTCGTGGATGATTCCAAGGCGACCAATGCACATGCAGCCAAGGCATCGCTCAATAGTTTTGCAGACAAATCCGTGGTGTGGATCGCTGGCGGATTGGCCAAGGGCAGCCGTTTCGAACAGTTGGTGGCAGAACAGTCGCACACCATCAAAGCCGCGGTCGTCATCGGCAAAGATCAGCAGCCCATCTTGGACGCGTTCGCAGCGAGTGCTCCCGACATTCCGTTGACCATCATCGATCCGGCGAATAATGACGTCATTATGGAACGGGCCGTCGATGCTGCGGGTGAATATGCCCAATCCGGCGATGTGGTGCTGATGGCGCCTGCCTGTGCGTCCATGGATCAGTTCAAGTCGTATGCCGATCGTGGAAACCAGTTCGCGCAGCAGGCTCAGCGTTGGGTGAATGAGCATGGAGAAGCCTAAAACCAAGCAGAGTGACGGTACCCGTCAGAAGAGGCAGGCTGCTGCTGAAGAACGGGTCGACGATTTTCGTGGTTATGTCGGTCTGCGAAGCATGCTTAATCCGATTTGGTGTTTTCACGGGTTTAGGGTCTCTGTGGTTATCCTCACCATTTTCGGTGTGATCATGGTGTTTTCCAGCTCTTCGGTGTATATGATTGCCAATGACCAATCTCCATGGTCACAAGCGATTAAGCAGGGCGCATTCTGCGTTCTCGGACTTATTGTGGGCGTGGCCTGCATGATGGTTCCGGCGGAGCTTATCAGAAGGGTCAGTTTCGCTTTTCTGCTCGTCGCCTTGTTCTTGCAATCGTTGACATTTACGCCGTTAGGTGTTGATGCTCAGGGTAATAAAGGTTGGATTGGTCTTTTTGGATTTACCTTCCAGCCGGCTGAGGTCGTCAAGCTTGCGCTATGCGTATGGCTGCCTCGGGAGCTGATTAGCGCGCAGAAGCGGGTAAGTAAGGTGGGGCCGGTCAATGCATATCGCAGGTTGATTACGTGGCTTGGTCTTGCATTGCTGTTGGTTATGGGCGGCAAGGATCTTGGTACGGCCATGATTCTCTTTGCGATTGCGGGAACCGCGTTGTTGCTGGGAAATTTTCCTGGCAAATGGCTGGCTATTGTGGCATGTGGCGGTCTGGCTTTGGTCGGCGGTCTTGTTATCAGCAGTCCGAACCGACTTAACCGCGTCATGGCTACATATCAGACTTGTTCCGCAGCTGATATGGAGGGTGTCTGCTATCAGGTGGTGCATGGCAAATACGCCATGGCTTCCGGAGGCTTGCTGGGCGTTGGGATCGGCAATTCCGGAGAAAAATGGGGATATCTTCCGGAAGCGCACAACGATTTCATTTTCGCCATCATTGGTGAGGAAACGGGTTTCGTCGGCGCTTCGTTGGTGATTCTGCTGTTCCTTGTGCTTGGATGGTGCATGCTGGTGGTGGCTATCCAAGCGCATGACAGATATATCACTTTGGTGCTGGCCAATATTACCGTGTGGATCGTCGGCCAGGCGTTTGTGAACATTGGTGTCGTGGTGGGGCTGTTCCCTGTTATGGGTGTGCCTTTGCCTTTCGTGTCGGCCGGTGGTTCGTCGTTGATTCTGTGTTTGGGCGCTGCGGGCGTGACCATCAGCATGATGAAACAGCAGCCGCAGATCCAAGCGGAGATTCAGAGAGTCTGAAAAGCCACTGTTGCCTGCGGGGTGCTGTCGCATGCGGCGGTAATCAAACGTAGATGAAATGTGAGTATCCTTGTGAGCATCGGTATGGCGCATGGTGTGCCGGGATACCGTGGGGCTAAGCTCGTACATTATGAGCAATCAGAAGCATATCGTTCTAGCCGGCGGTGGTACGGCAGGTCATGTCAATCCTCTGCTCGCCGTGGCACATGTGATTCGCGAGCTTGAGCCGGATGCCGATATTGCGGTGGTGGGCACTGCAGTCGGTCTGGAACACGAGTTGGTTCCGCAAGCGGGCTTCGAGCTGGAAACCATTGAAAAGGTGCCCTTCCCCCGTAGACCCAATATGGCGGCATTGAAGTTTCCTGCGCAGTGGAAGCTGAAACGGCCAAGGTACGTGATATTCTCACCCGACACGAGGCGCAGGTGGTCGTCGGATTCGGTGGATACACGTCGGCTCCCGTGTATGCGGCTGCGCACAAGATGGGCATTCCGATTGCGATGCATGAGCAGAACGCCCGTGCCGGCATGGCCAACAAGCTGGGTGCACGCTGGGCGTCCATGATCGGCACCGCGTACGCGCAAACCGGTTTGAAACCACGCAAGGGTGTTGAAGCCGAACGTGTGGGATTGCCGTTGCGTGCTGAAATTGCGGCAATAGCCGAAGGTATGGAACATGACCGTGCAGCCACAAGGCAAACGGCTGCAGCGCAGCTGGGAGTCGATCCGAACCGTCCTCTGGTGGTGGTGACCGGAGGATCGTTGGGTGCTGTGAACGTGAATCGTGCGGTGGCGGCTTCCGCCAAGGAATTGCTGGAACATGCGCAGGTGATTCACCTGACGGGAAAAGGCAAAGACGATGAGGTGCGTTCGTTGGTGTCGGTGAGTGCCGGAGAGCAGGTGCTTGGTGAGCTTGGACCAGAGCATGCCAACGACGGTGATTATCGAGTCGCGCCTTACTTGGAACGTATCGACCTTGCGTTCGCTTGTGCCGATCTGATTATCTGCGTTCCGGAGCGGGCACCGTTTCGGAATTGACTGCTTTGGGACTTCCTGCGATTTATGTTCCATTACCGATCGGCAACGGCGAGCAGCGTTTCAACGCTCAGCCGGTCGTCGATGCGGAAGGTGGCCTGATGGTGGCGGACGCTGACTTCACTGCCGAATGGGTCAAACGTCATGTGCCGAATCTGCTAGCCGATTCGGATGCGCTTGCCAGGTATGGCGATAACGCTTGGAAATATGGTATTCGAGATGCCGCCGAAGTCATGGCCAAGCGTGTACTTTCCATGATTGACGAAAGGTAAGCCGTAGCGGCGGCAGGTGTGTCCGTCGCATTTGAAGTCGCGTTCCGAATCTCACCCATGATCGACCAAGTACGAGACCATGGGTGAGACCATAATGGAACAAGCTAAACATAATATGCAAGAGGAGCAGTCGTGACTGACAACCAGCGTGAGGCCGGTACCATTATTCTTGATCCAACCATGTGTCATTCAGCCAGCAGGAAGGCGTGAACGATTTGGGGGCCACCCATTTCATCGGCATCGGAGGAGCGGGCATGAGTGTACTTGCCGAGATGCTGCATGAGCAGGGTGTGGAGGTGGATGCTCGGATCGCGAGCCAGCGCCAAAACCGATCGTTTGCAGGGGCTTGGCATTGCCGTCGAATTCGGGCAGCGCGAGGAAAACGTCGAAGGCAAACAAACTATTGTTTTTCCAGTGCCATCAAGCCTGACAATCCGGAAATCGTCGCAGCGCATGCGGCGGGCGAACGCATCGTGCACCGCAGCGACATTCTTTCGTTGCTGATGAATACGAAACGTGCGGTAACGGTTGCGGGAGCCCATGGCAAAACCACGACCAGTTCCATGCTCGCCCATATTCTCACCCATGCCGGTGAGGGAAATCTGGCTGATCCAAGTTATGCCATTGGCGGATCCATCCAAGGCAAGGATGGCGTGATACTTGACGGAGGCCATGCAGGCCAAGGCGATGTGCTTGTGGCGGAAGCGACGAATCCGATGGAAGCTTTGCCAAATATCATCCGGAAATCGCGATTGTCACCAATTCCGAAGCTGACCATCTTGACCATTATGGAACGCAGGAAAACTATCGGGCGGCTTTCGTGAACCATGTTCAGCACGCCATCAAATCGGTGGTGATGTGTGGTGACGACGAAGGGAATCTGGCTGTGTTGCGCGCTCTTGACGCGTCTGCGGCAGCACATACGGTCGTGTATGCGACGCAGGATGCGGCTTCGTTGGGTGATCTGAACGGTGCGGCATTCGTACATATCGAATCGGAAAGTGAAAGCGCGCAAAGCGGCGCCGAACATTTCACCTTGCATGTGCCTGCGGGACTGCTGGGCGAACAGGAACGTATGGTTCCCGTGACGCTCGCCGTTCCAGGCATTCACAATGCGCGCAATGCTTCTGCGGCGATTATCGCGGCAGCATTGCTGGGAGTCGACATTGAGAAGGCCGCTGAAGCGGCCACGTCGTTCCTCGGCGCAGCCCGTCGCTTCCAAGTGCGCGGCACCGTCAGCCAGGTGACCGTCGTTGACGATTACGCGCATCATCCCACTGAGATTTCGGCTTTGCTGGATGCTGCCCGCCGTAAATATCCGCAATCGGCGATTCGTGTGATTTTCCAGCCGCACTTGTTCTCCCGCACCAAGTTCTTCGCGGAAGCATTCGCGGAGGCGCTGGCCAAGGCGGATGATGTGATCGTCACTGGCATTTTCCCTGCACGTGAAAAGCAGGAGGATTATCCGACGGTCGGCCCGGCCACCATTGTGGATGAGGCTCTTAAGCTCGACCATACGCCTGCCGAGGATTGGATCCGTGGTGTGGAAGACATGCATACCGCGGCGCAGATGATGGTGATGCGCGCCCATCATGGTGATGTCATCTTCACCGTTGGCGCGGGTGATATCACGCAGATGGACGAGGTGATATTGCACGCGCTGCAGGCTCATCGCTGGGATTGTGAGGGCTGATGGCGCGAAGGGTCGTCAGCTCCGGTACGGGGTCGGATGGTTCTGAAACGACGTCTGAAAAGCATGCGTTGCGCGGCAGGAGCATTCAAAGCCGGAAACATTTCGACTCCCCGGCTCAGTCTCAGCCGAATGGTCGTTCCATTGCTGGAGGAGTGGGACGTTCGTCTTCTTCAGTGAGCCATGCGCAGGCGGAAGCCAAAATGGCGCACGGAGGCAAGAACAAGGCAAGTCGCTCCCGGTCAGGTGACTTCGTGGATGCGCGCAATCTTGCGGGTGAGGATTTCGTTGCGAAGACGCTGGAGGAAACCACTGGCACTTTGGGGGTGGTCACCCGTCCGAAAGTGGTTGATTTCAAAGCGCGGTTGAAAGAACGACGTAAGGCGAATGCACGTGTTGTAGCGATGCGAGCTTTCGTGTCGGCCGCGGTTGCGGCCGTCGTGGTGGCGCTGATATGGTTGTTTTTCTTCTCATCGGTGTTTCGTCTTGAAGCTGGCAATATTTCCGTTGTCGGAGCCAACGAATGGGTGAGCGAGTCGCAAGTATTGGATATTGCCGGTCAGCAGGCCGGCAAATCGATTCTGCTGGTATCAAACAATGATGTGGAGAAGAAAATCAAGGAAATACCGGGAGTCACCACCGCGCAATCCAAGAAGCAACTTCCTAATTCCCTTGAAGTGACCATCAAAGCGCAGAAGCCGGCTGCGATGCTTAAAACAGGTGAAGACAGCATGACCGCGGTCGATAGCAAGGGCCGTATATTGAATTCCGTCAGCGGTGCCTCCGTGGATGGAATTCCCGTCATCGAAGTGAAGGATGTCGAGACGAGTCTGAGCCACCGCTCCATTAAAGAGGCACTGAAGATTTTGAGCTCGCTTCCTGAATCTATACGTAACTCCATTACCAAGGTGACGGCTGAAACCCAGGATTCCATCACCACGGAAATCAATGGGGGAGACCGTGTGATCGTATGGGGTGACTCTTCCGATCTTAAGTTGAAGAAAGCCGTTGTCGACAAGATCATCAACGATCCAAATGTGATCGGAGACAAACACAACGTCGACGTGTCCGCGCCTCTACGCCCGATCATCAAATAGTGGTGAAGATATGGGAAATTAGGGGAATTGCATACGTTGAGTAGTCTGGTTTGGTATGCGAAGAACCCCGGTCGCTTTGCCGTGACCGGGGTTCTTCGCAAATAGGAGGAGAGAAAAGAAGAGAGAAAAAAGGGGGAGCTTATTATTGCATGCCGTCAGGCGTTCGGATTGGCTTTCAGCGCCGGAGCGACGGAAACCGCCGGATCGAGACGCGGGATTAGCGTGCACTGCGTGGCGTGGTATAGGTCGGACTTGCCTGGCCAGACGGTGCCGATGACCTCGTTGTCCTTGTTCAGCTGGTGGAACCAGGAACCATTCTCGTGGTCGATCAGGTATTCGTCGATGTACTTCCAGAAGGTCGCATACCAGTCCTTGTACACCTGCTTGCCGGTGACGGTGGCCAGCGTGGCGGAGGTGTTCACGGATTCGGCGAGGGTCCAATGCATACGGTCGGTGACGACGGGCTTGCCGTTCCAATCGGTGGTGTAGGCCAAGCCAATGGTGCCTTCGGCGTTCCATGCGTCGGAAAGTGCTTGGGCGAACAGGTTTTCGGCTGCTCGATAAGCTGCTGCTTGCCTTTTTCGGAATGCTGCTTGGAGCTCAGCGCATACTGGGTGATGAGACGAGCCATTCAATGCCATGGCCTGGGGTTGCTCCGTACGGCTTGAACTGGTCATCCGGCTTGTTGTGGTTGCATTCGAGGTCCGGCTGCCAGTCGGCGGTGAAATGCTCTGGAATGCGCCAGCTGTTGTTGGACGCCCAGCCGACCACATGGTCGATGATACGGCCCGCACGCTCGCGGTATTCCTCGTTGTCGGTAACATCGGCGACGGCGAGGAACGCTTCGGTGGTGTGCATGTTGGCGTTGATGCACGGTAGGAGTCAAGCTCGGTGAATTCTGTGTTCCAAGTATCGACGGCTAAGCCGATCTCATCATCCCAGAAATGCTTGTCGTAAGTTGCCAGAGCCTCTTCGAGCAGCTCGTCAGCGCCCGGACGGCCGATGAGCTTGGCGGAAGTGGCGGCAAGAATCACGAAAGCGTGAGCGTAACAGACCTTGCCTGCTTCATGTGTGGAGCCGTCTGCGGAAATGGACGGATACCATCCGCCGTTCTCATCGTCATGCAGCGGACCGCGCAGACCGGCGATGGCCTTGTCGACCAGTTCGGCTGCACCTGGCTCGCCATACAGGAATCCCAAGGAATACACGTGTGCCATACGGCAGGTGATCCACGTGTGGATGCTTTGGGTCAGATCTGGATTGCCGGTGTCATCCAGCCAATAGGAGCCACCCTGCGGGGCGGGGAAGTTGTGGCCGAAGTGCAGAAGCTCGTTGGTTTCCGCATTGAGCAGGTCATGGTTTTCTTCGGAGCCGAATACGTAGGCTTCGGGAGAGTAAGTGCAGGTCATCGATCAAGTCCTTCCTTGACATCGTCTGCTGTGACGTGATAACTAGGTTGATGTATTAACTATGTTAACCACTTAAGCGGTTAATGCAAGTCGACACGCGGAATTTGGTGGTGGGATTCTGATGATTTGTGATGGGGGAGAGCTGGATTCTTCGTATGTTGATTTGACGAGGTTGTCTTGTGAAGAGGAGTACCTAAAAACGTACCTTGCATGCTGTTTAGGGTGGTAGACAGATGGAATTTGGAAGAGATTAAGCAAGCCGGAGGAGGGATTTTTTGCCCACATTTTTTAGAATATCCGGCACATCGGGGGTAATTTGGAGTAAACCCAGGAATCTTCGAAAACCGTTGGAAATAAAAGAAAAGCCGCCATTTCTGGCGGCTTTCAACTTGTGGAGATGCGGGGAATTGAACCCCGGTCCGATGACCGAACCCTCAGTCTTCTACGTGCGTAGTCTGCTGGCCGTGCGGCGGTTTTTCTGCTCCCATCGATATCGCAGACAACTGATGGCGGGCATATCTACAGTAAAGTCCCTTGCCGGCCCTGTGGCTCAGTCGACAAAGCAAGTCTTCTAAACGACGCTCAGCATCCTCCCAAAGACGAGAAGGAGTGAACGGAGCGGCTGCTCACTGGTTAATCCTGGCGCGAAGCTCAGGCAGCGAGAGCGAACTCAGTGCGGTTAGATTTAGCACTTATTCTTTTGTAGGGGGCATCCACGAGCGGACCCTACGTTCTCGGCACGCTTCCCTGCGACGAACAGGTCACCGTCGAAACCGATCATCCCCAAATATTGAATTATCAAACCTTCCGGCTTTATAGCCAGACATTTCAAGATACCACGGTTTATCCGACAAACCAAATTATGCTATCGGCGATTTATCATGCTGTCGGAAGTTCCCAAAACTGGTGAAAAAAGATTCCGTATGCCGTTGTTCGACGGCATAGGAATCGGTGATGATGATGAAAGGAGAAGATACGCTTACTTGGCTGCTGCGGCGAGGTAATCCGGAACGCCTTCGGTCGGGTAGGCCGGCCAGCCGCCTTCCTTGGT
>ENA-OQIR01000114-OQIR01000114.1-human-gut-metagenome-genome-assembly--contig:-NODE-114-length-35888-cov-6.675289_pt1 | contig 35888 bp, 44 predicted proteins | sample MGYA00242580_ERZ504745 | MGnify/ENA primary metagenome ERZ504745 (study PRJEB26092, sample SAMD00036214) | human gut metagenome | host: Homo sapiens | study: EMG produced TPA metagenomics assembly of...
TATTTATTGATTTACTTTATTATCCATTTTATAATTATAATATATCTTTACAATTATTTTAAGGAGAATTATATGGATAGTCATTCATCAAAGTATATTTATGACACCCTTAAAGGTGACATTGAGAACAATTTATATTCTTTCGGTTCAGCCCTGCCGTCTGAACGTACACTGGCTGAAAAATACTTTGTAAGCCGAACCACTGTCCGTAATGCTATTGAGCAGCTTGTACACGATGGTCTGCTATACAAGATTCAAGGTAAAGGTACTTATGTATCCATGCCTAAGCTTCATGCTACCAATTCTGTAACCTCTACAAGAAAATACTTAAAAGACCATCATCTCAAACCTTCAACCAAAATTATAACATCTGGAATAAGGAATGCCGGGTACAAATATTCAAATATATTTAATATTTCTGAATCTGATCAACTTTTTTTCGTATATCGTCAAAGATTAGGTAATAAAATACCTTATTCTGTCGAATATACTTTTTTACCATTTGCCTATGTTCCTAATGCGCAAAGCTATAATTTTGCCAAAGAATCTTTATATGACTGTTTTAATGATAACAATATAATTGTTGATCATACGGTTCAAACTATAGATTTGGTCAAAATATTTAAACCGCAATCTGATATTCTTCAACAGCCCGATGGTTCCGCCTCATTTAAAAGAGTGAATACTGTGTACGATATACACAATCGCGTTGTCGAATATACATTATCATATTCTTTAGCTGATAAATTTAAATTTGTTTTTGATTAGGAGTATCTTATGAATCATTATCTTCACGTAAAAGCCGATGACGCTGCTGAGGCTATCGAAAATTATATATCCATGCATAATCTTAATCCTCATGACCGTATTCCATCTGAACGTGCCATGGCAGAAGAGCTTGGCATTAACAGGACCACTTGCCGTGAAGCTCTAAAGCGATTGGAAAATGAACATATTCTTTATTCTATAGTTGGGAGTGGCACATATGTGGCACCCCCAAAACTAAGAACAAGTATTGGTATGGGATTTTCACTCGATGCCTATTGTGAAGTAAACGCTTCAAGCGTTCCAATAAATTAATATATTGCTACCAGACTCTTGCCACAGATTATATAAGCAAAATACTTGGATTATCTCCCTACTCACCAATTTATATTATTAAACGATTGCGGTTTATAAATCAGAAACCGGCAATGATAGAAACTACTCATCTTTCTGAGGCTATGTTTCCTGAATTGTTAAGGAAAATGAAGGAAAATGAAACGCAGTCATTATATGCTTTAATGAAAAACGACTATAACATTATTCCAACTCATCATAGCTATAACGTTTCTATGAATATATGCGACATTGATAATGCTGTTTTACTTGGAATCGAAACCAATTCTCCATTGTTGAATTTCAGCATAATATCTAAAGATTCAAATAACAATGTAATTGAATACTGTCAAAGTCTGCGTCGAATTGACCGATGTTGTATCAATGCCAGTTTCAAAAATTGCTGATACATGAAATTACTTTACCCAGATCACTTACTACATAATCTGTCATTTGCCTTATCTCATCTGTTGGCTGCACTAAATCAGGCACCATGATAACGCTTGCGCCTGCAGCATGACCGGCTCTGATCCCATTATATGAATCTTCAATCACCAATGTGTGTTTTATATTCACACCCAGCATATCCGCAGCTTTCTGATATATATCCGGAAATGGCTTACCATGTTCCACTTCATCACCACATACCATGTACTCAAATACTCCCCTCAGGTCTGCTGCTTCTAATAATTCTAGTGCCATTGCCCTGTCATTGCTTGTTGCAACTGCATATCTTATATTATTTACCTCTAGATATTGTATTAGCTGGTATACACCATTCTTTACAGGCATACCATATTGTCTGATATTTTGCCACACTATGGACTTAAAATCATTTCTGAATTTCTCAACAGGAAAATCTCTTCCGAACTCCAGTTTCAGACTTTTTTTAAATGCTTCTACAGGAATTCCTCTTACTCTGATCAAAAACTCGTCCGTTATCATATGTCCATATCTCGTAATTGCCTCTCTCATGGCCTTATCATACTCTCTCTCAGAATCAATTAGAATGCCATCCATATCAAATAATACAGCTTCTATCATCTCTATATCTTAGTACTCAAACTGTCTATAATAGCGACGCATATCGAGGTCATGTCCTGTATAAGACTCTATATGTTTTGAAAGACGTCCATTAAGCACTGCTGTACTTATAATAGGGGCAACTAATGGTGCAAACTCAGGCTTAAGTCCTGGTATCATGTAGTCCATTACGTCAATAACTATCAGATTGTCTGTATGCTCCTTAAGGAATTTTTCTGCTCTTTCATCAAGAGTTCTGTATACGCCTGCACTCTTTACTAAGAATACCGGCATATCCTTCTCCACAAGCTCCAGTGTTCCATGGAAAAACTCCGGACTTGTTATAGATTTCGTTCTGATCCATTGCATTTCCTCAAGATACACATAGAAAACAGGTATACCTCTCCCCAAAGCTCTCCACTGCCAATCCACATCATATAATCTGCGTTAAAATATTTCTTTGCAATAGCATCCGCTGGCTCATCAAATTTCTTCTGTGCATCTACCAATGTATCTGGAAGTTTTGCTAATGCTTCTACAAACTGATCATACTCTGGAAAATCTCCATTACAATTTAATAATCCGTAGAATAATCCAAACATTGAAAGATATTCATACTCAACCCCTTTAAATACAACCAATGGAAGTTGATAATCTGTCAACTGACCAAGTGGTGACTCTTTGTCAATGACCATTGATGCAATTCTTATTCCTCTTTCTTTGCACCATTTTGCGGCTGCTACAGTCTCTTTAGTATCTCCTGATTTTGATCCCATAATTACAAGCGAATCTTTATTTAACTGTGTGTTTCCTGCAACAACAAGCTCTGCTGCCTGCTCAACATACACTGGAATCTTTGTTTTTGTTTTGCAATTGCCGCAAAGTGTAACATCATTGCCATTGTTCCACCAACAGCTACAAAAAAGATATTACTATATCCATCTGCTGTTATCTCTTTTGCATACTCATATCCTTTATTAATAGCTGCAATCTGCTTTGTAAGATTTCCTCTGTACTCTACCTCATCAAACTTAATCATTATTGATTACCTCCCTGAATTTCTAAATAACAACTGGTATATTGGTTACTCGTTCGAACAAGCTAAATATATTATGTTTACACCCAATTGTCAATATATTAAAAATACCATTCATCCACAAAACGCGGTTTATACTATACCAATTTAAAAACATATTTTTATGATACTATACCAATTATTTAATTTTCCCAATTTAGCAAATACTTACAAAAACCACCTGTTTTTAACAAAAATTCCAGTATAACTGACCAATTATAGCCAACTGTATGATTGTATTATCTTCTTAATCCACTTTTGTACACAAAAAGCCCCAAAATCAGCATATTATATATGTGGATCTTGGGACTTTTTAAGCTCCTAAATTAATTCTTTTATACATGATGCGCTGCATCTATTCTGATAAGTGCCTTCCTGAGTGCAAACTCTGCTCTCTTCACATCAATCTCTGCTGTGTGATTTGAAAGGCGCTGCTCTGCCCGCTCCTTTGCGGCCTGTGCGCGGTCTATGTCTATCTCATCAGGCCACTCTGCAAGCTCTGCGAGAAATGTGACCTTGTCTCCAAGTATTTCCGCAAAGCCTGAATGGATTGCGGCTATTTTCTCCTCATCGCCATTATGGATAGTCACGATTCCCGGTGCAAGCACTGTCGTGAGCGGTATATGGTTTTTGTATACACCAATCTCTCCGTTTTGGGTATTGAACTCGAGGAAGTCTGTCTCTCCCTTGTAGAACACCCTGTCCGGTGTGATTATTTCTATGTCAAAAATGTTATCTGCCATGAAATCACCTCACATTACTGCATCTTGGCACGGACTTCATCTATGCTTCCAACGTTTAAGAAATAGCTCTCCGGTACATCATCATGCTTTCCTTCGAGTATCTCCTTAAAGCCTCTGATGGTCTCGGCGATAGGCACATATTTGCCCTCGAGTCCTGTAAACTGTCCTGCTACGAAGAATGGCTGTGACAGGAAACGCTGCACCTTACGTGCACGGCTTACTACGAGCTTATCCTCCTCTGAGAGCTCATCCATACCGAGGATTGCGATGATATCCTGCAGCTCCTTGTACTTCTGGAGTATCTCCTGGACAGCGTGTGCCACCTCAAAATGCTCCTGTCCCACGATACGCGGATCAAGGATACGCGATGTAGATGCCAGCGGGTCTACAGCCGGATAAATACCAAGCTCTGCGATAGAACGCTCAAGTACTGTCGTGGCATCGAGGTGTGCGAAGGTAGTCGCCGGTGCCGGGTCTGTAAGGTCATCTGCAGGCACATATACGGCCTGAACCGATGTGATTGAACCGTTCTTTGTTGATGTGATACGCTCCTGAAGGGCTCCCATCTCTGTCTGCAGTGTCGGCTGGTAACCAACGGCTGAAGGCATACGTCCTAAAAGTGCTGATACCTCTGAACCTGCCTGTGTGAAACGGAAGATATTGTCCACAAAGAGAAGCACATCCTTGCCGCCTCTGTCACGGAAATACTCTGCCATTGTAAGTCCTGCCAGGGCAACTCTCATACGTGCTCCAGGTGGCTCGTTCATCTGTCCGAACACCATGGTGGTCTTGTCTATAACACCTGACTCCTTCATCTCGTAGTACAGGTCATTTCCCTCTCGTGTACGCTCTCCTACACCGGTAAATACTGAGTATCCACCATGCTGTGTAGCGATGTTGTGGATAAGCTCCTGGATGAGCACCGTCTTTCCTACTCCGGCACCTCCGAAGAGTCCGATTTTTCCACCCTTCTGGTATGGGCAGAGCAAATCTACTACCTTTATTCCTGTCTCAAGCATCTCCTGCGATGTAGCCTGCTCCTCAAAGCTAGGCGCAGGTCTGTGGATTGCCCATTTCTCCTCTGTCTGTGGAGGCTCAACCTCATCGATAGGCTCTCCGAGCACATTGAACATTCTTCCAAGTGTATTCTCCCCCACCGGCACAGAAATAGGTGCTCCTGTTGCGATAGCGTCCATGCCGCGGACGAGACCATCAGTAGGTCCCATGGCAATACATCTGACTGTATCGTCGCCCAGATGCTGTGCAACCTCAACGACCAGCTTTCCGCCGTTTTTCAGCGGTACCTCGACTGCATCGTTTATCTCAGGCAGATTACCCTCTGAAAACTTGATATCCAGAACGGCACTGATAACCTGTATGATTTACCTTACATTTTTATTCTGCCATTTATAGTTTCTCCTTCTTTTTTAATTCGTATGATACACTCGCCTTTTTTGGCATTCACAGACACACATGCCTGTCTTCCCATGACCTGATATGCATGTATCACTCTATCGCATTAGCTCCTGCAATTATCTCAGTAAGCTCCTGCGTGATTGAGCCCTGACGCGCTCTGTTATATTTCAATGTCAGATCACTGATCATATCCTCTGCATTGCTCGTAGCAGAATCCATCGCCTGCATTCTGGCTCCGTTTTCACTGGCAAACGACTCCACCAGTGCTCCGTAAAACAGGCTTGTCACATATTTTGGTATAATAAGCTCCAAAGCCTCCTCCGGATTCGGTTCAAAATTCATGAGAATATTGGAATCCTCTTTCTCATTATCCCCACTCTCATCCAGCTCCACCGGCAATAGCTTTATGAGCTTCGCTCCTGTGTAACTGTGTTTTTGAAATGGTATATGCGAGATAAATCTCCCCCACCTGACCGTCTGTAAATGCCTTTAACACTCTTTTGCAAAGTGCCGCAGCATCCTCGTAGGTCGGGTCCTCCATCATCTCCGATGCACTCTCAACTATATGATAGCCCTTTGACGTAAGCAGCTCCTCGCCCTTTGCTCCCACAGCGTATATGTCGAGTTCTTCTTTTTTGAAGTCTCCGTGTGTGATGAGCTTTACTATATTGCTGTTGTATCCGCCTGCCAGTCCGCGGTTTGATGTCAAAACAACTACCGCCTTCCTTGGCGAATCACCGGCCTTTAAATATGGGTGCTCTATGCTGCCGCTCTTTGCAAGCATCGAGCTTACTGTCCTGTACATATAGTTGAAATACGGATCTGTTGCCTCCGCATGTGCTCTCGCCTTTTGCAGCTTGACGGTAGAAACGAGCTTCATGGCCTTTGTGATCTGCTGAGTACTTGTAATACTGCTTTTTCTGCGCTTTATGTCTCGCATCGAAGCCATTTTACCACCTGCCTTCTACTAATATCCAACCGTCTAACGGAACTGCTTTTTGCATTCCTCGATTGCCTTTATAAGTGCCTGCTCCGTATCATCGTCCATCACCTTTTTCTCCCTGATTGCTTCAGGAATCTCAGGATATCTGGTATCAATGAAATCAAACAGCTCTGCCTCGAATCTTAAAATATCCTCGATTTTGATATCGATAAGATACTTCTTTGTCGCAGCGTATATTATAATAACCTGCTTCTCTACAGGCATCGGCTTATACTGCGGCTGCTTTAAAATCTCCTTGATTCGTGCTCCCTGTGCGAGCTGCTCTGCTGTGCTTGCATCAAGCTCTGAGCCAAACTGTGAGAACGCTGCAAGCTCTCTGTACTGAGCCAGCTCTACTCGGATAGGTGCTGCAATCTTTTTCATTGCCTTTATCTGTGCCGAGCCTCCAACTCGTGAAACTGAAAGTCCTGCATTTATGGCAGGTCTGAAGCCCGCGTTGAACATCTCTGTCTCGAGATATATCTGACCGTCTGTGATTGAGATAACATTGGTCGGGATATATGCTGATACATCACCCGCCTGTGTCTCAATGATAGGAAGGGCTGTGAGTGAGCCTCCACCCAGCTTGTCTGACAGTCTCGCTGCTCTCTCCAGAAGCCTTGAATGGAGATAGAAAACATCTCCCGGATAAGCCTCTCGTCCGGGCGCTCTCTTTAAAAGGAGAGAAAGTGTACGGTATGCTGCTGCATGCTTACTCAGATCATCGTAAACTATGAGCACATCCTGTCCGTTTTCCATCCATTCCTCACCTATAGCGCAGCCTGAGTATGGTGCGATATACTGTAACGGTGCAAGCTCTGATGCTGTCGCAGCCACTACTGTCGTGTAGCTCATGGCTCCGAACTCCTCGAGCTCATTTACTATGGATGCAACCGTAGAAGCCTTCTGACCGATGGCTACATAGATACATTTCACACCCTGTCCCTTCTGGTTGATTATGGTATCTATCGCGATAGCCGTCTTTCCGGTCTGTCTGTCTCCGATAATAAGCTCTCTTTGTCCTCGTCCGATAGGAACCATTGAGTCAATAGCCTTTATACCGGTCTGAAGCGGTGTATCTACTGACTTTCTCGAGATAACTCCCGATGCTACTCTCTCTATCTGACGATATTTGTCCGACTGGATAGGTCCCTTTCCGTCGATTGGCTGTCCGAGCACATTTACTACTCGGCCGAGCATCGCATCGCCTACTGGCACCTCTACCACTCGTCCTGTGGTCTTAACTGTATCTCCCTCGTTGATATTGCGCTGCTGTCCAAGTAAAACAGCACCGACATTGTCCTCCTCGAGGTTTAATACCATTCCATATACTTCCCCTGGAAATTCCAAAAGCTCTCCCTGCATCGCATTCTCAAGACCATGAATACGTGCGATTCCGTCTGCCACCTGAATGACTGTTCCTACATCAGCGACTTCGAGCTGGGAAGCGTATCTTTTAATCTGCTCCTTTATTACTGAGCTGATTTCTTCCGGCTTTAGATTCATGGAGCGCATTCACCTACTTTCAATTGTATTTTTGTCAAATCGCGGGTGAGTCTTTCTAATCTGCTGCTGACAGATGAATCCACCACTCTGTCCCCGATTCTGATTTTCATACCGCCTATGAGCGCGGTATCCACCTCAAAATGCATCTCAAATTTCACGTATTTTGTCGTGTCAAGAAGTCGTTTCTCCACAGCAAGCTTCTGCTCCTTTGAAAGCTCAAATGCAGATGTGACGTATGCTGTTCCGATATTTTGGTACTCCTTGACTCTGTCAAGAAAGTAGTCGAAGACTAAGGTAAGCTCTTTGTAGTGATTCTTTTCTATAATCATCCTCATAAGCCCTACCAGCTCCGCTGAAACTCTTCCCCCAAATATTTCTTCGATGATTCTGACCTTTTCTTCTTTATCAATCTGCGGATGATCCATCAGCTTTGAGAGGTCATCATTTGCAGCAATGATTTCCTTTACTGCTGTTACCTCGTCAGACAGGCCGGATAGCCTGTTGTCCTCAAGGGCAGCCTCAAACAATGCATCACCGTATACCTTAGATACTAGCTTAGCCATGTTGATTCTCCCATTTCCTTAAGTGTCTCTTCAACGAGTGTATCCTGAATGTCTGTGGTGATTGAAGCTGCGACAGCCTTTTGTGCCATAAGCGATGCTATCTGTATCATCTCCTGCTTCATATCATCCATGGCATGCTTCTTCTCAAGCTCTGCCTCTTCTCTGGCTCTCTTTATGATGCGAGAAGCCTCTTCCTTTGCATCATCCACAATCTTGTTCTGGTTTTTAAGCGCCTTCTGTCTCGCCTCTGTGAGAATAGCCTCGGCCTCTTTATCGATGTCCTTAAGCTTTCCCTCGTACTCTGCCTTTAGTGCTGCGGCACTTTCCTTGTCGGCAACAGCTGTGTTTATATCGCTTTCTATCCTGTCCTGCCTGTCCTTTAACAGCTTCCTTGCAGGGTTGAAAAGCAGATACGACATCAGCATGAAAAGGAAAAATACTGCAACTGCCAAAAGTACTGTATCAAAGAGCAACTGCGCATCCAGATTAAACAAAAATGTATATCCCTGTGCTAACAACTTTTACTCTCCTTTCCGTTGGCTGTATCGCCGCACGGTAATCCTCTGCGGCAAACCGTAATATACTATCCGAGCGGATGAACGAAAAGTAAAAGTAATGCAACAACGAGACCATAAAGACCTGTTGTCTCTGCAACTGCCTGTCCTAAAAGCATGGTTGACATAATCTGTCCTCTTGCTCCCGGGTTACGTCCTACGGCTGCTGCACCATGTCCTGCTGCGATACCCTGTCCAACACCAGGTCCGATTCCGGCGATAACTGCCAAACCTGCACCGATTGCTGAGCATGCTCTGATTAAATCCTGTCCATTGATATCCATAATTGAATCCTCCTAAAAATACATCTTATAGTTTTACTCATCCGTCTCACATGCCTGTGTAACGTATGTCATTGTCAGCATACAGAATACATATGTCTGAATTGCTCCTGAGAACAAATCAAAGTATACATGCAGTACTGACGGCCACGCTATGGCTATAAACCTTAGCAGACCATATACCAGCGCCATGATAACAGTTCCTGACAACACATTGGCGAACAAACGCAATGATAATGAGATAGGAATTGCAATCTCACTGATAATGTTGATTGGCGCCCATATAGGCAGCCACGGCGGCAGTGGTGAACACATACCGGTCCAGATATCCTTTGCGCTTTGATGCTTAGCCTTATTGAATCTGATCATGAAAAATGTAATAAGTGCAAGCGCCAGTGTGGTTCCGTAGTCGGCTGTCGGTGGTCTTAAACCAAACAAGCCTGAGATATTACTCATCAGTATAAATATAAAAATCGTGCTGATGTAGTTTACAAACCTCGGAGCCCACTTACCCATGGTTCCCTCAACCATCTTGTCGAGCATCTCTACGATGAGCTCGATGATATTCTGAAAGCCGTCCGGTACTTCCTTTGCTTTTTTAAGCTTCCTGTTTGCCACTATAGCGAATATGACCATAATAGCCATCACTATGAGGATACAGGCATGCGATGTGGTAATCCAGACCTCCTGACCGAATACCTTTATCGAAAAAATACCATGGATCATAAAGTCGATATTGTCTGCGTTACTTTCCAGTAAAATCGCCTGATTCACATTATCACCTCCTCCTTATTAAGTTTACCTGCTGTTTTGCTACTCTGTCTCCATTTCGCCGGCGGAAGATGCATCACTCTCCCGGAAAATCTGTCTGTCACCTTCATAAATAAAGGCTGTAAATACGCTGAAATCTTGAGTCCCAGCATACCGACAAAGGCCATTATCAGATTTCCAAAATCAAATAGTCCCAATATAAATAACAGGACCGCAACAACAATATACCTTAAAAGTGATTTTGCTACGCTCCTGCGATTGGCATCCTTTTGTCCATATATGGCGGTCGCGTCATATATGACTGTGGCGATATTGACAGCTATACCAACAGCTATCGCTATCCCATACCATAAGCCGATAGAATATGAAATTTTGTCTGTGACAAACCATACCCCAATAAGCTGCACAACAATCCCGTAAAAACTATCCCAAATACAAGTCCCGGCAATGCGTCATTTATTCTTTTTAACATCCTTCTCTACCCTGCTAATACTGTCTGATATCTCTGTTTCCGTAGTACTCTGCCTGCCCGGTGTCTGTCTGACGGCTCTGCCATCATCCTCCGGCTTCAGGAATTTTTGAACCATGCGGTATATATTGTTTGCCCCCGCAAATGCTCCAAGGAAAAACAATGGAACAGTTACCCAGTCCGCTCCGGTCTTTTTCCCAATCCACACACCGGCCAGTGTGCAGAGAAATATCGGCACAATCATGTTGATTCCAAACTGGAAAACCATGATAAGTGCATTCATTACCTCTTTCTTATTATCTCTTTTCATATACAAATTATTATATCATTTTTATTGCTTTTGTCTACATTTTTATGTGTAAAATGCATAAAAAATAAATGTGTTTCATGTCAAATCACGTCAATTTGACATAACAATTGCAGTATAAGGCTGTAATCTGACAGCAATGACCATACAGCCAATAAGTGTACATTACACCACAAGTGCTACAGCACAAGCGTCACCTCACGGTCAGTGTGCTCATACCTGCGAATTGTAACCCCCGCTGCCTTAAGCATCCTCTTTGAAGCTGTCACGCTGGCCGTGCCCTCGTATTTGTCACAGTCGTAGATACTTCCCTGATGCCAGACTGTATGATTGCCTTAGCGCACTCATTGCACGGAAACAGGGTGACATATATGGTCGCTCCCTCAAGGCTTCCGCCCCTGTAGTTTAAGATGGCATTGAGCTCGCTGTGTGTAGAATAGAAATACTTGTTATCCTCTCCCTCTCTGGCCCAGGTGAACTCATCATCTGAGCAGCCAAGAGGAAAGCCGTTATAGCCCATGGAGAGTATCTTGTGCTCCGGGTCCACTATGCACGCACCCACCTGGGTATTCGGATCCTTCGAGCGCATACCTGAAAGCATCGCTATGCCCATAAAATACTCATCCCATGAGATATAATCCTTTCTCTTTTCCGAAGCTCCCATATATACACCTCCATTCAATATGGTCTATCACACTGTCTGTTACTTTACTGTTTTATATCACTGTTTACACCTCAGAGCAACCTGCAGCTATTATCATCATTATTATTACTTGGTTCCGAAAATTCTGTCTCCTGCATCTCCGAGTCCCGGCACAATATATTTGTGCTCATTGAGATGATCATCGAGCGCTCCTATATATACATCCACATCAGGATGTGCCTCTGTGAGTCTCTTTACTCCCTCAGGAGCTGCAATTATGCACATAAAGTGGATGTTTTTCACACCGCGCTTTTTGAGCATATCAAGTGCTGCCACTGCTGAACACCTGTTGCGAGCATCGGATCTACACAAATACCTCTCTGTTTGCGCAGTCTGCCGGAAGCTTGCAATAGTACTCGATAGGCTCTGCTGTCTCCGGGTCACGATACATGCCGATGTGTCCAACCTTTGCGGCAGGGATGAGCTCAAGCATGCCCTCCACCATACCAAGTCCGGCTCTTAAGATAGGAACAACTGCAAGCTTTTTGCCCTTTAATTCCTTTACAGTGGCCTTACAGATAGGAGTCTCAATCTCCACATCTGTAAGCTCAAGATCTCTTGTTGCCTCGTAGCACTCAAGCATCGCAACCTCGCTGACGAGTGTTCTGAAATCCTTTGAACCTGTGTCGGTTCTTCTCATAATTCCAATCTTGTGCTGAATCAGCGGATGATCCATAACTACTACCTTACCCATAATGTTTGTTCTCCTTTGTCTTATATTGTGTTATATTTGTTTGTCTTTTATGTATTTGCATTTAAGCGCTTTACCAGCTTCTTAAGCGTAGCCCTGAGGCTTTCATAGCACAGTCCGTAGCTTTGAAGCGTGCCACCGTAAGGGTCAAGTATCTCAAGCTCATCGCCCACATACTGTGAAAGCACAAAGACCTGCTCCGGGTCGATATCGGCAAAGCTTTCTATAATGCGCTCGCGCTGTGATGACTCCATGGTAAATACCATAGTGGTCTCAGTGATATCAGATTCCTCAAGCTGCGTTGACACCATGCCCTCCGTGGAAATACCATTGCTTATGAGCACTGCCTCTGCCTTCTGATTGACCGGCTCCGGAAACTGGACAACAAGTCCTCTCGCCTCAATCTCCATCGGTACCTTGAGTACAAAGTCGTTCATAATGCCCTTTGCCATCTGCTCCCTGCATGTGCCGGTCTGTGCGACAAAAATGATTTTGTCATACTTCACATGTGTGTCTATCACCTGATGGCCTGCCGCCTTTAGCATACGGTTCATGATGGCCTGTCCTATACGTGGTGTGGAGAAGCTCTCCGAGAAAATCACATCCACATCGAGCTCATCACAGTCCCTTAATATACGGTATAGCTCATGGGCTATCGAATCCTCATCCGCCCTGCTTCCCATCGACAGGACAACATCTGCATCATAAAACTGCTTTGTCTCCTCAGTTGCGATGACTGCTATCTTTTTGCCATCATCCCTGTGCGAAGCCACAAGCTCATTTATCTTTGCAATCACATGCTTTCTGGTACCGTCCACGATGGCCATGTCAGCCTTTGGCGCATAGTGCTTGTACTTCATGCCTGGGGCCTTGGGCTTTCTCGTGTCATCTGCCGCTATGATTCCCGGATCTATGATAACCTCTTTGCCTAATACCTTTGAAAGCATCTGTGGTGTAATATAGCCCGGACGCAGCACCATAGGTGTATCCTCTGTCAGGTCAATGATGGTGGACTCTATACCTATGCCAACCGGTCCTCCGTCTATAATCATGGCTATTTTGCCGCTTAGATCCTCAGCCACATGTGCAGCCTCTGTAGGGCTCGGTCTGCCGGATGTATTGGCGCTTGGCGCCGCAATAAGACAGCCGCTTCTTCTTATAAGATCAAGCGCTATAGGATGATTAGGCATGCGCACAGCCACTGTGTCCATGCCGCCTGTTGTGGCATACGGCACTGCATCGCCCTTCTCCACTATCATGGTAAGAGGTCCCGGCCAGAAAGCATCCGAAAGCTTCCTTGCATCCTCCGGCACTGTCTTTGCGATGCGCTCCAAATCCGAAAAATCTGATATGTGTACGATAAGCGGATTGTCCGACGGACGCCCCTTTGCACTGTATATCTTCTTTGATGCCTCCGGATCTAAAGCATCACCGCCAAGCCCATACACTGTCTCTGTCGGAAACGCTACAAGCTCACCGGCTGCAATCAAATCACCTGCCTCCTGCATGAGCTTATGGTCTAAATTGTCCTGATCTATTTTTATAATTTTTGTTTCCATTTTATATCCTCACCGCACATACTACAGTAATATACCATGTGCAAACACCAGTTTTTCTAAATAATCATGTGTTTTTATTGTAACACTTAAGAGCCACCTCGAGAGCAGGAAAATCTGCTGCTTACATGTAAACATGACTTATCAGCTTTTGTTCCCGGAGGTTCTGAATTGTTTTCTATTTATTATACAATAGTAACAATAGCATTTCAAGTTTTACTCAATATTTGGTAATTTTTATATAAGATTGTGTAAAAGTAAGTACAATTTTATTTGGCATTGCATTATTCTGTGTTTTGTACTACAATGCAGATAAGCCAATAACGGCGAATAATGATCATTATTTTATAAGGAGGATTTCATTATGGCATACGTAATTTCTGATTCATGCGTTAGCTGTGGTACATGTGCTGGTGAGTGCCCAGTAGGAGCTATCTCTGCTGGTGATTCACAGTACGTAATCGATGCAGATTCTTGTCTCGATTGTGGTACATGTGCTGGTGTTTGCCCAACTGGAGCAATCAGCCAGGGCTAATTTTTAGCATACTGTAAGAAAGAAAGACGACCTGTTATGGGTCGTCTTTTTATGTTGTAATCGTCTTTGTATTGTAATCATTTTTATACTGTAAGCGTTTTTTGCAGTAATTATTTTTATAGTGTAAGCGTTGTCATGCATGCTCTACAGTCTCACCGGATTAAGCTCATGCGTATGCGTCTTGTCGCGTCCCTTCTTTCCCTTGGTGTCTGCAGCGCTTATTTTTGTATCTGCAGGCATGTCCGCGTTCCTTTTCCTTGAAAAAAGCCCCTTTCTACGCAGATTTCCGCGTATGGCAGCGTCCAGCTTTTTATATCTCTCCTCCTGCGCAATATCCTGTTCGCGCATCAGATAGTTCATTTCCTTTAATATCCGCTCCTGCACCTCAGTGGATATCTGCTGACTCAGCTCCTCATTATTCAGTGCTATGGCTCTCCCCACGATATTGCTCATCAGCTCGCGAAACTCATCCATACGCTCATCTGCCGTGCGGCTTCGATATGTATGATTGTATCCCGGCAGTTCATCGTGATATGCCGGATTATACCCTGACATCTCCTGTTTCACCGTCTGATTTGTGATATTCGTGTAATTTACAGGCTGCACGGATTTTTCCATAGCCGCAGGATTCGGTGGATTTAACGGCTCACCCGGTGCATCCGAATGAAGCATATCACGGATTGCGCGAAGCTGATACCCCTTCTCCTTAAGCTCCTTTATCCTCAGAAACTGTTTTATATTGTCTCTTGTATAGTATCTGTGACCAAGTTCATTTCTAGGCACATCAAGTCCCAGCTCATCCTCCCAGTAACGCAACACATGAGTCTCCACATCCACAGCAGCTGCCGCATCGGAAATCATGTAACGTACTTTCTCCAAATTGAAGTCCTCCTGTCTGAAATTATATTTTATTCGCTATACGCTTTTGGCACATCGAAAAGAACCAGCACTGCGAAAAAGTTATATCGCTGTACTGGTTCAATTATAGCCTTGATAGAACTCTCATTCAATTGGTTTCGGTCGCAACTTTCGACATATAACTCTCTGTCTTAAGCTATTCAAACAGCTCCTTGAGAGCCTGTGCATTCTGTGCATCCGCAGATTTCCTGTTCTCCTGCTGTATCTGCGTATAAACCTCCTTGCGGTAAATCGGCACCTCCTTCGGTGCACTTACACCGAGCTTAATCTGGTCGCCTCTGATTTCCAGAATAGTAATCTCGATGTCATTATTAATCACCAGAGATTCACCCTTTTTTCTTGTAAGAGCCAGCATACTATTCACCCGCCCTTTCTTTTTTCCCTTTTATGATGTCATAAATCGGAAGTGCACCTTGTAGTCATCCTCAACTATAAGCTGTGCTGCTTTGTTGCTGTCGGTATTGACCACAATAGGAGCCTTTAAATTGCAGGCAATCTTTGTGATGTCGCTAGGCACATTTACAGTGACGATCACATACATATTCTCCTCATTCAGATCTCCAAGAGGCGCAAGAAGCTCCTCGTTGACCGTCGGCTTGTAGTCCGGCATGATGATATCCGGTGTCATGACAGGAAATGCAATGTCTCCATCATCCATCGATTGAAGCCACATGATAGACTTCTTATCATTCTCCTTCTCCGAATTGTATATCAGAGTGTAGTTTTTCAGCTCCGAAAAGCCTATCATCCCCTTCTCCATTGTGATGATTTTGTCCTGTGGGATGTCAATTTCCCCAAATATTCTCGTTTTTGCCCTCATGGCTTCCTCCTTTTCGCCCGCTCCGCGAGCGTTATATAACCCGGTAGCTGTGTACCGTTTTTAAAATTCTTACAGATAATCAAGCAATGTCTGTGAGTTTGCCTTTGATGCCGCTGTCAGACTGGACTGATATGCATTGTACATAGCGTAAAAATCAATGATTATATCAGAAATATCCCTATCCTCATTGGTCGATTTAAGCTCCTCTATGGTCGTCTGCTGCTCATCAACTCTGTTCTTGATGAGAGTGAGGCGGCTCTTTGTGCTTCCCGAATTGGTGAGTGCCAGATTTACCTTATTCAAATGATCATCAAAGCGTGTGATGTACTGGCTGTAGGTCTTTTGCAAATTGTTGTCGGCATAGTCAGCCTCCTGCTCTGCAGCCTCTAAATATGTCTTAAGCTTTGCCTGTGAATCCTTGTCAGAGTACTGCTGTTGCTGCATCATCTTCTTTATCTGTGAGACCTTGTCGTGAGCATTGACAGCATTCTGCACTACATCAATCAACTCATCCACATCGCGCTTGATGCCTGTATCCATGACGTCCTTCGCCTGTGTATTGACAGTGATATCGGTGCTGTTTGCCACTGTGTATTTGATTTCCTGACTTGAAAACTTAAAATCCACTACCTTTGATGGATCGGAGTATATGATATCTCCTGCTGCATCATGAGGTACATTGCCACCTGCATCGAGTGTCACAGCATTTGTAATATCCTTGCAGTTGTAATAATACTCAGGTCTAGCATCACTGCTGTCAAAGCCTGTCTTTACATATGTGACAGACAGCTTCTTTTCATTATTCTTAATTGAAGCTGCTACATTTTTACCAAAAACAAATTCACCGGTTTCCTGTATATATGCCGTATCATCAGCAGAGAGCTTTGATGGGTCAAAATCAGACACACTCTTGTATACAGTATAATCTGTGCCCTGTGTCAGCTCTTTTCCATCGATAGAAAGCTTCACATCATCTGTCGTATTACCGTAGCCCAGACGGATTCTCTGGAAGCTGTGCTCTGTGACATCTGTGGTACAGTCAGGTGTTGCCGCATTTATACTATTTGGAACAGTCACGCCATTTGTATAATACCGCTTCTCTGACAAATCAGCGGCAGAAAACTCCTGTGTTATCTGATATGTGCTCTTTGTGTCCTTCTGGAATGTGAGCTTTGATGATGTGCGGTAGCCCGTAAATACCGTTCTTCCTGCGTAGTCTGCATTGCCCTCTGTATACACCTGCTCTGACAGCGCTGTAAGCTGCTGTAATATAGTGTTTCTGACATCAGCTGTGAGCGTATCTGTAGAGCCGTTTACACACTGTGTACGGATATCTGTGAGGAGTGATTTCATGTTGCTAAGGGCTGTCTGTGTGACATCCATCCACGAAGAAGCATCCGGGATATTGTTGTCCTTGTACTGGTCAAGATGCGACAGGCTGGTCGACAAGCGAAGCGATCTGATTGCGATAACCGGATCCTCTGATGCCTTGGATATCTTCTTTTGAGTAGTCATCTGGGTATTGTATTTGTCCACCAAAACCTTTGTTGAATTGATATTTGTCTTGGTATTTCCCATTATCATATTGTTTGTGATTCTCATATTATGCCTCCCGCTTCTATGCCACGCCCGTATCGTTTATGAGCTTATCAAGCATCTGGTTCATAACCGATATGATTTTAGATGCCATATTGTATGAATACTGGAACTTCACGAGGTTTAATGCCTCCTCATCCTCATCCACACCTGATACCGATGTTCTTTGGTTTGCAATAGTCTGCTCCAGATTGCTATAGAGCTTGTTGTAGGTCTCTGCCTTTTCCGTATCCACTGACACATTGGAGATGATTGTCTCAAGGAATGATTCCGCTTTATCGCCTCTGTATACTGTTTTCTCCGACTGCAGCTTCTTTAACTCATCAACTATATCACATGAATCTGTCTTGACATAGTCTGTGGAAGTCGCAAAAAGCGATACATCGTTCATCACATCCTTGTTTACGGAGAAATTGGCCGCTGTCATCCTGTAATACGTGTTGGAGCTGCTGTTTATTGTGGCAGTCTGTCCATCAGGCAGCTTGCTGTAAGCCTCTGATTCCGAGAAATCATATACCTTGGCTGTGTTTGTGATTGCTTCAAAAAATGTAGGTGGTGTATCCCCATTCAGATTCTGTCCTTTGCTCTCTATCTGATTGAACATCTCTGAAAAATTTCTGACAAACTCGTTGAGCTGTGTCATATAGTAAGGGATTCCCCTCGCATTTATTGCAGAGCCCGCATTTAAAAGATATCCCTCTGCCACAGTCTTTTCAGGGTCTGCTATGGCCTTGTCCTTGCTCAGATTAAATGTTACAGACTTGATATTGCCCTGCGCATCCACCTGTGCCTCCCAGCTGTCATAGCTGTAGCTGATATTATTTACAGTGATTTTGCCGTCCTTGTCCGGCAGATTGAGTGATTTTATATTGTCTATTGATATATTCTCCACTGTGAGCGAATACGAATCAGCCTTTGTGACCTTACCCTTGAAATTCTCCAGATTATCACCGTCTCTCACCTCAAAGAGAGCTTTCAGGCTTCCCCCTGCGGTTCCAGCTGTCGCGGAAAACTCCATCTTAGTATCTTCCCAGTATATCTTGTACATATCATCGTTGTCTGTCTGATTGTTTTTCGTCTTTGACGACTCACAGATGAGCTTTCGGTAATCCTTGCCCTCCACAACCTTCTCTCCATTTATATAGAGCGAGAAATTTGTGCCGCCCAGGTTGTCTCCATTGGTGTTTTGCACCTCTGTCTCGTTGTAAGATACATTAACAATCTTGGACAGGCTGTCGATGAGATTCGCCCTCTCATCCTAAGTGAGCTGGCCTCGACACCGGTTCCTGTCTCTATCTGGTTAATCTCCTTATTTAACAGTGAAATTTTCTCACTGATTGAATTGATTTTGTCTACGTTGTTTCTGATTTCTTCGTTGCAGTCATCCTGCAGCTTTGAGAGATTGTCACTCATCTGGTTGAAATATGTACAAAGACTCTGCGCGCTGCTGATAAACTGATTTCTCACTGTCTTGTCGGACGGCTTGCTGCGCAGTGTATCAAGGTCTGAAAACATCTGTGAAAAAACACTTGAAAATCCCTTTACCGATGAACCGTTATCCTTAAAGTAGTTCTGAATCTGTTCCATGTAATACAGCTTCTGCTCATAGCGTCCATAGCAGGAATTGTTTTCCCAGTATTTATTGTCGTAGTACAGGTCACGCTGCTGTTTGATTGAGGTGACTGTAACACCTGTGCCGACGCTTCCGTAGCGGGCTGTGACATTTATCGCATCCTTTGCCTGCAGGGTAGCCTCCTGCCTGGTGTATCCGGTCGTCTTGACATTGGCTATGTTGTTGGCTGTTGTATTGGTCGCTACCTGAAATGAGCTCAGAGCGCTTGACCCTATATGTAATCCAAAAAATGTTGAAGCCATATCGACTCCTCCTGTTTATACTCTCTTGTCGTATCCTAAAACTATATGAGCTGTACTATGAGCTCCGTCATCTGGCTGATTACAGTGATAAAACGGCTTGATGCGTTGTATGCTGACTGATACTTGATCATGTTTGTCAGCTCCTCGTCACTCGACACACCCATTATCTGGTTTCTCTGGTTGTCTATGGCCGCTGCTGTCGATGTCATAGTGTCTGATGACGCCTTATATATGCTGCCGTTTGTTCCGAGATGCGAGATTATCTTGTCATAATATCCCTCAAAATTGCACTTCGACGTATCCTTTGGGTTGATGTATAGATTCTCTGCTGACCACGCCTTTGTAATCTGGTCTGCAAGGCCATAGTTTGCGGCTCCGTCCTGCTTGTATGACGGCATCAGTGTCACCTGTGCCGCAAGCTTTGGATTTACTGAAACATTTCCAAGCTTGTACCATGATGAGTTGTTAGCCTTTGTCTCATCATTGTATACATAAAACTGTTTGCCATCTATTTCCATCTGCGTGTAACGGTCATATCCTTCTCTTGCAAAGAGCTCATGCGGTGGCAGGCTGCCATCAGCTCCTACCGAGCAGTTTGCCGTATCCAAAACCGTGTATGTGGTACCGTCTGCCGCTGTGTATGTGGTATTCGGACAAAATATATCGTTCATGGCCATCATGATGTTTCGCGCCAGATATGATATCTCGGCCTGTGTTTCCATGACCACATTGTCCTCCACCCTACTGTAATTCTCCTCGCTCATGAAATCATAGGTGCCATACTCTGAGCCTCTTGATACAAGGAGTGCCTTCAGGCTTCCTATATCATTATTCAGACTGGTTGCTATGTTGGTGGTCTGCGTGCAGCCGACTCTTTCAGCCAGCGCTGACGGCAGCGCAACATCACTAAACACCGGCATATAGCTCTCCTGTGTAGTAATATGAGGCCAGTAAGGTGTATAAAAGCCTGTACCCTTTTCCTCGGTCAGGCCTATATGGTTGCACTTGTTATCCTGTACAAACTGCTGTCCCTCGAGCTTGATACGCACGTAGCCTGTGGAATCCTCCTCAGCCTCTATCTTAGCGTAACCTGCGAGCTCATCAATCAGACTGTCCCTGGCATCGCGCGCTGTCATGGCAGTCTCTACACCGCCTGACTCTGTCTTTTGAATCTCAAGGTTGAGCGCATAAATCTTGTCGCCGATTTCGTTGATTCTGTCAACCTGGTCTTTAATTTGTAAGTTGATATTTGACTGGTATTTCTGAAGATCGGAATAAACCGTATTGCATCTGGTCAGAAAAAGCTCGCTCTTTTGGATGATAAGGTTCTGATTCGTCGAATTCGTCGGATCCTTGCCATACTCCTGAAAAGCCTGCCATAGCTCTGATATACTCTCCTTAAACTCAGCACCGTTCATCTCCTGCATGATATCCTCCACATATGATGTGGTGCTGTAAAGTGTCGAGTAAAAGCCCTTTCGACCATTCTCCTGCCTATACGATTTATCTAAGAAAATATCCCTGACATGTGCCACATCCGATACGGAAACACCCAGTCCGCTCTGCTGGATGTTGTGCCCGCTGTAGGGTTATTTCTGGTGATATAATGTTTATCTGAAAATCTTACCTGCTGGCGCACATAGCCTGTCGTATTGACATTGGCCATGTTGTTTGCTGTTGTATTAAGAGCATTCTGCGAGTTTTTAAGTCCGGAACTACCTACGTAAAAACTTCCGAATCCATTTGCCATGTTCCTGTCCTCCCGGTTAATGATTATTGCTTTGCATCAAAACCGCTGCTGCCTAAGATATCGCCTGTGTTATATGCATTTCTGTCATAATTGGCGGTCTCCGGCGCTGTTTCATGCTCTTGAACAGGGTGATGTCAAACTCTGTAAGCTCTATTGCCTGAGCAAGTAATTGTGAGTTTAAATCGTTGATTTCTTTCATCTGCGCAGCTGCTTCAATCAGACTGTCGCGCGCTGCTGTAAGCTTCGCCTGAATATCCGGCTGTGTGCCGAGATATCCAATCAGCCTTGTGACTGTCATCTTCTCATCTGATTTGCCCAGTACATTGGCAATATCTGTGAGAAGTGAAACCTGCTTATTGCTCATAATAAGAAGCTCATCGCCTGCCTGCTGATCCAAATCAGTTATTGCTTCAAGCGCAGGGATATCGGCATCTATGATTATCTGACGTTTCTTCTCCCCATTTGCAGCGAGTGTTCTGTATACTTTTTCTTCCTCTGTGAGCACATTTATAAGCTCTTCCACTAAACTAGCCACTATAAAATCCTCTTTTACCTTTGATATATGATATGATTATCATATTATAGAGAGTTGTACCTCTCTAACAGCTTGCTGGCGAAATCATCTCCACTGACCTCATACTGTCCGGAGTCTACCATGTTCTTAAGCAAAGCGACTTTATCTTCCCTGATGTCCGAAGCCTCTGATACTGCTTTTTTCGCAATCTGGTAATCTCTACCGGCCTGCGAATTGATACCTGATCAGACATCCTCGACGCGCTTTGTGTCTTTGCTGTCTTTGTTGTTCTTGATACGCCATACAACTGGGCTATCTGATTATATGCATCTATACGCATAACAGGATCTCCTTTCTATTATACTTCATCCTTGAAATATGTAAATTTTGCTTCCTGACATATTTATCGGATGTTTTTTTTATTTCTTTATAGACCGTGGAAAATTTTTGGTTACCGTTCGCATCCGCCTGTGAGAATCGTTGTGATGTGAGTGGATTTAATCCCCTCTGTCACTGTCTGCAAAAGTATGCGGTATGTATCCTCCACAAGCTCACAGTCCGACGGTTCAATCCCAAGCTCTGCTGCTTTTTTAAGAATGAACCTGACCTTGTCATCATCATGCTCCACCGCATAGATGTCATCAAACATACCTGCATAGTATCTGTCTAAAAATCTGCGCTTTGCAGCTGTCTCGATTTTTGTGCCTGATGTGGTAAGCACATACAGCTTCGTGCCTTTTTCCTTTGCCTTCATGGCATACTCCTTTACCTGCATCACAGGACGGCACCACTCATATGTATCCTCACCATGCTTAATGCAGTAGTCTGCCCACTGCACATCTGACATTCCTATCTGAAATTTTCCGTTTACCTTGTAGCACGGACTGCTTAAAGTGCCGTCTACGTCTATGAACATTGCCTGCATAGTGTCTGCTCCTATATAGTTAGTTTATGCAGCTATAATAACATAAATCAGTGGAAGTTTCCTTAATCCTACCTGCTCATATCATAATAGCGCGCATATATTCCATCCAATGCCAAAAGCTCCTCATGTGTGCCTCTCTCAGCAATGCCACAGTCAGCTACCACGAGAATTTCGTCCGCATTTCTGATTGTCGAAAGTCTGTGGGCAATTGTGATAGTCGTTCTGTCCTTTGCCAGCTCCTCAAGACTTTTCTGGATAAAGCGCTCGCTCTCATTGTCGAGGGCACTGGTTGCCTCATCAAGTATTAGCACAGGCGGATTTTTAAGGAACACCCTCGCAATGGAAATCCTCTGCTTCTGCCCTCCTGACAATCGTGTGCCTCTCTCACCGACAAACGTATCATATTTATCCGGCAGCTCCATGATAAAATCGTGTATATTCGCCTTTTTGGCCGCATCTACAATCTCATCCATCGTCGCATCCGGTTTTCCGTAGGCGATATTATCCTTTATGCTTCCGCCAAACAGATAAACATCCTGCGAAACCAGTCCAATCTGCGAGCGCAGGCTTTCAAGCGTGAGCTTTCTCACATCATTTCCATCTATTGTGACCCTGCCCTCCGTTACATCATAAAACCGCGGAAGCAGTGAGCATATTGTAGTCTTTCCGCTTCCTGACGGTCCAACAAGCGCAATTGATTTTCCTGCCGGTATCTCAAAGGATACGTGCGAAAGCACCGGTGTATCATCATCGCTATAGTGGAACGAAACATCCTCGTAACAGACATTTCCCTTTACATTTTTAAGCGGTTTTGCATCAGCAGCATCAACTATATCCGGCTCAGTTTCCACCACCTCTAAGAATCTTCTAAAGCCCGAAAGCCCTTTCTGCATCATCTCAGTCAGCTCTACAAGTATCTGGATAGGACTGATAAAGATGCCTATATACAGCGCATACATAGCAAGGTCGGATGCCTCCATCCTTCCATGCGCTATCAAAAAACCACCAAATACCAGCGTAACAAGATACATCATCCCCTGGAAAAATGCATTTCCGCTCATAAAGCTACCCATACATCTGTAATTTGCATCCTTTGAAATCAGGAAATTTTCATTACTTCTGTTAAATTTTTCCTGCTCGATACGCTCATTGGCAAATGACTGTACCACCTTATGCCCGCCAGAGTATCCTGAAGACTCGAATTAATATCACCGATTTTTCTCCTGTTATCCATAAAGGTTTCCTGCATTTTCTTATTCTGGCCATATGAAAATACAAGCATAAGCACCACAAGAATAAGCATAGGAACCGCAAGCATACGGTTTATCATAAACAGAAAAATGAACGAACCGATTATCTTTATAAGCGATATAAAAAGATTCTCCGGTCCGTGATGCGCAAGCTCCGATATATCAAACAAATCGGATACGAGCTTGCTCATCATCTGTCCGGAATTATTCTGATCATAATACGAAAAAGAAAGCTTTTCATATTGGTCGAAAAGCTCCTTTCTCATGTCGCGCTCCATCCTCGCTCCCATCATGTGCCCCGCATATGTCACATAATACCTGCACGCAGTCTGTATGATATATGCCACCAAAAGGCCTATTGTAATAGGAATCAGCGCAGAAATGATTTTTCCCGGTGCTCCTGCAAAAAGGGTTTTGGTCAGCGTGCGAAGCAGCTGCGGAAACGCCAGATCTATGGCACTGATTATTGTTGCGCAAAGCAGGTCTATGAAAAAGACTGTTTTGTAGGGTTTGTAGTATTTGATGAATTTCTTTAATGTTTGCATTGTGTTCTCCCTGTGTGTTGTTGGTGAAACTATTTGTTTCTTAACTCACATCATTATATATAGGTAAACCTATATATGCAATAGGATAACCAATGAAAACACAGGATAACACCTGATAAATAACATAACATAGCATTTCGTTTGTAGGCGAAATCTATGCGAAATTTTCACATTGTTATGCGAAATCCATGTGAAATCACAGTTGTTAAATTTCGCATAATGACATATAATATAATCAAAGTATTGCTATTAAATTATTATGCGGAGGTGCCACATGGAATATTTATCTTGCTCAGATGCATCAAAAGCAATGGGATTTTCTGTACGAAGAATCCAGCAGATGTGCAAAAACGGTGAATTGTCCGGTGCAATAAAGGAAGGACGTAAATGGTTAATCCCTGACGAAACCATACACATGAATCATTTCGCGAAAAATAAATCTCTGCCAATAGGTGTATCTGATTTTAAGCTTGCAACCACCGGCTATTATTATGTAGATAAGACTCTGATGATACGTGATTTTCTGGATAAAAAACCGATGGTATCTCTTTTCACACGCCCAAGGCGTTTTGGAAAAACTCTGAATATGGATATGCTGCGCGTATTTTTTGAAAAAACAAACGAGGATACATCTGTTTATTTCAAAGACAAACAGATATGGCAATGCGGCGATTACTACACTAAACATCAAGGACGGTATCCTGTCATTTTTTTGACGTTCAAAGATGTTAAAAGCATGACCTGGGAAGAAACCTTTCAAAAAATCCGCAGGCTTATATCTCTAGAATTTATACGACATAACGAGCTTGAGACAAGTTCTGTTTTAACCGCTTACGAAAAAGAACAATATCATCTTCTTGCCGGAGACAGCGGGGATGAAGTCGATTGTCAGATGGGTCTGCAGCTTTTATCATTACTGCTTCATAAGCATTATGGAAGGGAATGTATCATTATCATTGATGAATATGACACACCCATCCAGCAGGGGCATACCTGCAATTTCTATCCGGAAATAGTAAATTTCATGCGCAATTTTTTCTCAGGAGGACTCAAGGACAATCCACACCTTGCCTTTGGCTTTCTTACAGGAATACTGCGTGTAGCAAAGGAAAGTATCTTCAGCGGCATGAACAATCTGAAAACCTATTCTATTCTCGATGATGGCTACAGCTCTTATTTTGGTTTTACTGAAAAAGAGGTAAAAGACATGCTGCGATACTATGGAAAAGATGATAAATATAATGAGCTCAGCGAATGGTACGATGGATATCGTTTTGGCAATACAGAAATCTTTAATCCATGGTCTGTAATCAATTATATCTCTGACAACTGCTTTCCGAAAGCATTCTGGCAATCCACCGGCAGCAATGAGATAATCGGAGAAATTATCCAGGCAGCTACGCCTGAAATTACCAAAGACCTTTATAAGCTGCTCTGTGGTGAAAAATCGCAGCCTATATTGATACCGGTGTTATCTATCCCGAGGTTCAGAATAATCCATATAGTATATACAGCTTTCTTCTGGTAGCCGGATACCTGAAGGTTGCCAATATTTATCCGCAAAGCATGGAAATTTCATGTGTGATGTTGCTATTCCGAACAAAGAAATTACTTTTGTTTACGAAAAGGAGGTTCTAAACCGCACCAACCAGAATAGCCTTGCCATATCTATCAGTCAGGCTATCTTTTCCAAGGACACGCAAAAGCTCCAGGCTCTGCTGGAGGATTTTATGGTAAAAAGCATTTCTTCTATTGATGGAGCTAATGAAGGCTTCTATCATGGAATGATGCTTGGTCTTTGTGCCATACTTGGAAACCGCTACAAGATACGCTCAAACCGCGAATCAGGCCTCGGTCGATTTGATATTCAGCTTATGCCTTTGGCAAAGGGAATGCCCGGATTTATCTTTGAATTTAAACACACTAAAGATGAACATACCGATTTATCCGCATTAGCCGACAGCGCCCTGCAACAGATAGAAACAAAGAAATACGACACTGAGCTGCGCGATAATGGTGTGAATTCAATTATCAGAATCGGTATTGCTTTTAGAGGGAAAAGTGCTGTGGTGAGGAGAGGCTAAAAATCTCACCGAATATTAGTATAATCCAAAAAGAAGCACATGCAGCTTGCCACCCTATCACCATCATTGCGATACAAATGAGGCTGATCGGTCTCAAACTTATACACCTGTCCCCTATGGATTTCCTGCACATGGTCGTGACACTCGACTGTCAGCACACCGTCTGTGACTGTAAGATACTCGCGTGTTTTCTCGCCGTGCCCACCGCTTGTATACACGCCGCCCGGCTCCACGTCGATACGGTATACCTCGACCTCCCTTGAGTCCTCGTATGGGAAGCAGGTCCATACCCTGTACTGTCCCAAAAGCTCCTTTGTCGGGACCAGATCATCCGGAGATATGAGCGCATAGTCCACTCTCGGCGGATCTATAAGTCTTTGAAACTCAATTCGCAGACCGCTTGTGATTTTACCAAGCACTCCGATAGATGGATTTGCTGTGCCCTTTTCTATCTGAGCAAGCATGCTTTTACTCACACCGGTCTGCTCTGCTACCTGATCTAAGCTCATGCCCTTTGACTGGCGTATTCTTTTTAAATTTTCAGATACATTGTGTGACAGATAATCCATACTCATATCTCCGTTTTTGTATTTTATAAGTTTACAGTGCCCTGCGATACAGCATCTCGATATCGCACTGGCGTGAAGCCTTGGATTGACAGCAATGTTGCCGCTCTTCATGGCATCGATAGTCATCGACTCTATCTTGCTTTCTATCTCTTCCTTTGTGACTGTTCCGTTTTTGCTGGCATTGTTGATTGCGATGGTCAGATTCTCAGGGATTCCGATGTCTGCGCAAAGCTCCCTGATTGCATCTACCAGCATCATAGGCTCAAATTCTTCCGCATATGCAGGAATGGGGCTTATATCATTGTAGATGGTCAGATACTTTCCATGATCTGCAAGTGCATTGTACTCTGCGATTACAGGAAGCAGCACTGCATTTGCCACTCCGTGAGGCACATCGAAAAATGCGCTGACCGGATGACTCATGCATGCACATTTCCGAGCCTTGCGAATGAGAATGCTATTCCTGCAAAAAGTGAGCCTGTCATCATAGCTTCTGCAGCCTCGATATCGTTTCTGTTTGCTACAAATCTGCGGATATTTTTTCCGATAAGTGCCATCGCTTTTTCTGCCAGTGCATCAGAAAATGGCGAAGCCGCTGTAGATACATATGCCTCCTCTGCATGGATAAATGCATCAATTCCGCATGCTGCCGCTACGCTTGCCGGTGCTGTTGTGATGAGTTCTGCATCGAGGATTGCATATTTTGGCAATATCTCGTAGCTGAATACTGTAAGCTTATAGTTTCTGCTATGATCTGTAATTACAGAGAATGCTGTCACCTCTGAGCCGGTTCCTGCGGTGGTTGGTATCGCAATGAGCGGTACGATTGGTCCCGGCACCTTGTGTGCTCCCTCATAGTCTGTGACGCTTCCGCCATATTTGGCAACTACACCCACTGCTTTTGCCACATCCATCGGTGAGCCGCCTCCGAATGCCACGATAAAGTCTGCGCCCGACTCCAGGTATTTTGCTGTGGCTTTCTCCACTGTTGTGACAGATGGATTTGCCTCTATATCTGTAAAAGTGTCTGCTTTTATGTCAACTGATGCCAGATAATCTGCTGCCTTTTTTACAAGTCCCATCTTCTCAAGATGAGGTCCTGAAATGATGAGTGCATGCTTACCTCCAAGCTTTTTGGCTATTTCCGGCAGCTTTGAGAGACTGCCCTTTCCCACTGTGATGTCCTGTGGCACCGAGAAATTAAATGTTTCCATATATAATCTGTCCTTTCTGTTCCTAGCTTGCTTTCTTGGCAAGTACCCTGTCTATTGCAGCATCGATAACCTTATCCAGTTCAACCTCATCTGCCTCCGGCATAAGTGTTGCAGCATCCTCATCTGAGATGAGCTCAACAAGTGTACCAAATGACTCCTTGTATTTCTTTTTACAGAAGACGAAGAATACCACGCCGAGCGCACACCATGCAAGCACGATGCCCCACTCCTGGACGATAAGTGTTCCGCCGCTTCCCGGTATACAGTACATGGCAACCATGAAGCCTGACATGATGACCGCCATCGTTCCAAAGAACTTGTATGCGGGAACCTTGTAAGGTCTTGGCATATCCGGCTTCTTCTTGCGAAGAATAATAAATGAAAGAGCAACCATGCAATATGCCACACAGCAGCCAAAGTTTCCGGCATCACTGATCCATACAAGCATTTTTCTGCCTGCAAAAGGTGCAAGCATTGTGAGTACTCCAATGAGAATCAGTGAGTTGATTGGTGTCTTGTGCTTTGGATGGAGCTTTGCAAAAAACTTTGGAATCATGTATGACTCTGCCATTGAGTACATGGCACGCGAGCCACCGAGCAAAAATGAGTTCCATGAGGTTACGATACCGCACATTCCGCCGACTATTATAACCTTTGCCATTATCTTTGTGTTGAATGCGGCAGCCATTGCATCTGCTGTGACAAGTCCTGTTGCCTGCTCTGAATCAACAATTGCCTGTGGGCCCATGACAAGACCTACCGCAACAATGACAAGTGCATAGAACACAACTGCCAGAACTACTGATAAGATAAGTATTGAGCCGATTTTCTTTGCCGGAACATTGATCTCCTCAGCCGCCTGAGGTATTACGTCAAATCCGATAAAGTAAAATGGTGACAGAGCTGCCACTCCGATAATTGCCTTTACGTTCAGACCTGCAGAGCTGCCTGCAAACATCTGTCCATCCAGTTATCAACCGTTCCATTGATTACCGATGCAATTATCAACAAAATTCCGGCGCCACCAATAATACATGTGAGCACAGTCTGCAAAATCGCTGCTGTCTTTGCGCCAATAATGTTTATCATCATAATTAAAAATGCCACAACTATCGCCACAATAAGCCAAGAAGCATAAATATCAAAGCCTGCTACCGTATACAGATAGCCCTTCAAAAAGCCCGGCCACAGATATGTGATGATTGTTGGGAAAGCGCACGCCTCAAAGCATGCCACACTGACATATCCAAGGATAATCATCCACGTACATATGAATGAACCTGTCGAACCCATTGCCTTGTAGCTGAATACATGCTCGCCACCGCACTGAGGCATGGCTGCTGTCAGCTCCGCGTAGGTCATTCCCACGAAAAATATCATGATACCGCCGATTACGAAGCCGATTGCGGCACCGAGCACTCCGCCCTTTTCAATCCAGCCTCCGGTTGAGACAACCCAGCCCCAGCCAATCATGGCTCCAAATGCAATTACAAGTACGTCCCAGGCATTCAGGACTTTGTTAAATTCTGATTTTTTCTGTTCCATTACTTGTCACCTCCAGCTTCTGTCTTACTTTCATTTTCTACCACTTTTCTTGCCAGAGACTCAATAAGCTCCGCTGTGCCATCCACTCCTAACAGGCTGCTGTCTATAAGCATATCCCTGTTGTGTCTGTCGCCTCGGTTGCTTCCTGTCAGCGCCATATGACGCTTATGATAACGCTTATCCTTTTCAGTGATAAAAAGCTTTGCATCATCCTCCGACAAATTGTGGCTCTTCATTACGTTTTCAATCCTCACTTCATCCGGTGAATATATGAAAATACGTAAAATCGGTTTATGTTCCTTTAGTATATAGTCTGCTGAACGACCGATAATCACGCATGACTCACGGTCTGATAATTTTCTGATTATGGTTTTCTGGACGTGAATTGCACGCTCTGTGAGGTCTGCATATTTGGAGAAAGAGCCTCTGACATCACCCTCTGCACCTTTTCCGGCGATAGTGATACCTTCCTCAACCTTTTCCATGATATCCTTCGGAATACCGACCTCTTTTATGATTTCATCTACAGTATCCCTGTCATAAAATTTGATTCCCAGGTCTTTAGCAACCTTTTTGCCAATCTGGTTTCCTTTAGCGCCATATTCGCATCCTATTGTAATAACAAGATGTGCCATTTCGTTCCCCTCGCTTTTCTTAGTTGATATGAAAGTCGCTAAGGTATGCATCGACGATACCTTTTGACCCTTTAATCATATGTTGTTATATAAACTTGTTCCGCTTAGTTACCTATATTCTTTGTTTAAAAGAAGGGCGCACGAAGCTAATCGTGACGCCCTTGTCCTTTTATCCGGCTCGTAAAATCTGCCGCAATATATTCTGTTACCTGCCTCAAATATAATTCAAACCTTCTATGAAAGTGACTCAACAGTTTCCTTTATAATATCAAATGCCTTGTCGCACTCTTCCTCGCTTACGATAAGCGGTGGAACCATACGGATGATATGCTTCCGATTGCTGTGATAAGCATATGACGGTCAAAGCAGCCATGCTTTACATCTACACCTGAGATTGTATCGTCAAACTCAACACCAACTAAGAGTCCCTGATGTCTTACCTCTTTTACGTGTGGAAGCTTCTCAAGCTTAGCTGCGAAATAATCACCAACCTTCTTTGCGTTTCCGGCAAGATCTCTGTCAAGCAGCTCGTTTACTTCTGCAAGTGCTGCTGCACAGCATACAGGATGTCCACCAAAGGTTGTACCGTGTGAACCGGCTGAGAATGCTTTTGAAACCTCCTCTGTAGCACAGATAGCACCGATTGGCATTCCACCGCCAAGGCCCTTTGCCATAGAAACGATATCAGGTTTGATGCCGTAGTTCATGTAGCTCATTACAGCTCCGGTTCTGCACCATCCTGTCTGAACCTCATCGATAAGGAGGAGCATGCCCTTCTCATCACAGAACTCGCGAAGTCCCTTCATGAATTCAGGTGTTGCTGGATGAACACCGCCCTCGCCCTGTACAGGCTCAATCATGATAGCGATTGTATTCTCTGTACAAGCATCCTTGAATGCCTTTAAGTCATTGTAAGGAGCATATGAGAAGCCGTATGTCATAGGACCAAATCCCACCTGGCATCCGTTTCCAGGCTGTCCTGTTGCTGACATAGCACCGAAGGTTCTGCCGTGGAAGCCGTCCTTTGCAGTTACGATGTGATATCTGTTTGGACCATATTTCTCTATACCATATTTACGAGCCATCTTAATCATAGCCTCATTGGCCTCAGTTCCTGAGTTCTGGTAGAAAATCTTGTCCATTCCGATAGTCTTGCAGACCTTCTCAGCAAGCAGCGCCTGTGGAATGGTGTATGGATAGTTGAATGTATGCATGATGTCATCCACCTGATCCTTGACTGCTGCAACAACCTTAGGGTTTCTGCTGCCGGCATTGTTTACGGCGATTCCTGCGTAAAAGTCAAGGTATGGTGTGCCATTCTCATCATACAGATACATGCCCTCAGCAGTCTCAGCGATGAAATCGAAACGCTCATATGTCTCAATCATATACTTCTTTACTTTGTCTTTGATGTCCTGTGCTGTTAATCCTGTGTCTTTTAATTTCATAATATATTGCCTCCTAATTTAAATATCCTTGTGATTTTGATAAATAAAAAAGAGCAAAGTGCTTCACCGGTTAGCGTCTTTGCTCTTAAATATTCATAATTAATATGTAGTTGTTTGTTCGTTTTCTTTTGTGTATTATTTTGAACAAGTAAACAATATCACGTTCAATATATTGTGTCAACAATTTTCATTAAAAATGCGAAATACCTCACAATTATCAGTTTAAAGAGGTTTATCCTTAAAATTATTAACACAAATTGCCATTTAATGCTTAAAATATCATTTTAATGTAATGTTTTGTGCATTATATTGTCTGTACATTATTCTGTTGCTATGTTCCTTTTTCATCATCTATATGCATTATAAAGAACATGATACACATACCACATTATACGTATTTCTTTCCATTAAATAAAAAATCCGGGTACTCTCATTTGAGTACCCGGTCCATTGACCTGTTGCTATGCATTCTTTACAAGCTCCTGTTTACGGAAGGTGCGGAACAATCCTATCTGCTCCAGTGCCTTTGCAATGCCGAAAAAGACAATTGAATCTATCGGCCACATAATAAGGTTCTTCAGTGCACGCATTGGAAGAATTGCCATAAATGCCTGTCCATACAGTACCTGCAGACACAGAGTATTGAGAATGACATTGCAGATGAGCATTACTACAAACTTCGCAGCAAGTACTCTCCATATGGTAAGCTTTTTCTTATAAAAGAAGCAGCCATATAAAACACCTGCAAGCATTACAACAAGTGTAAGCTGTGGACAAAATGGTCCTGTAGGCTTCATCAGATACTTGATGATGTCAAGCGCTCCGTGGAAAACAGCTCCGGCAACCGGTCCAAACAGGTAATCAACGATACCATTTGGAATACCGGAAAAACCGATACGGATAAACTGTCCATATTCGATGGAGAAATATCCAAGGATAACGGCAACTGCAGCAAGCATTGCCATAGTTGTGATGGTTCTGACCGATTTAAGCTCTCGGGCAGAATCGGTGAACAAAGTAACGAATTTTTTCATTAAAAAATTACCTCCTTTGCAGACCTCACCGAACTACAACAGGAGATAATTAATATCTTCGGATGCAGCGGGATGCGACTCATGTACCGCAAGATTTTCTTTTCGTCCGGGTGACAACTCCCTGTTCATCCGGCACTTAACGCACATGTGTCTACTCTGCTAAAATTTATTTATTTGTAACGTATTAAAGTATATCACACTCTAATATCAAATCAAGTCTTTTTTATTCAATACAATAATTAAAGGGCCAAAACACCTTTTGACCCTCATATCTTATCATATCATATTATTTTATTTACTCTATCTTGGATCCGGACGATGCTTCATGTCACGGATAGGAATATTGGCAACGAGTGCCGGAACCATTCCGTTGTTAGAATCAGACTCTGTCTCTGTGATTTTCACATCAAGAGCTTCAGCGTCAATATCCATATAGCGGGAAATAACCTCAATGATATCCCTTTTCATCATCTCCATCATCTCCGATGAGCAGTTTGCACGGTCAGAAACCAGCACCAGCTTCAGGCGATCCTTTGCAACATTACCAGAAGATTTCTTTTTAAATAAATCCATTATACCCATGGTACGTATCCCCCTTTAATTTTTCTTAAACATATCCTTTAGCTTTTCAAAGACACCATGTTTCTGGTTTAAATCAAGGAAAGGAACCTCCTCGCCCATGATACGGCGGCAGATATTCATATATGCCTTTCCAGCAAGGCTGTCTGAGCCAACTAACGGCTCACCACGGTTTGTAGAAATAACAATCTGCTCATCATCCGGTACTGCACCGATTAAGTTGACTGCAAGGATCTCTGTTACATCATCCACATTCATCATATCACCGCGCTTAACCATATCGACACGCAGACGGTTGACAATCAGATCAATGCGCTTCATCTCATTTGCCTCGAGAAGGCCAACAATACGGTCAGCGTCACGGATTGCTGATACCTCAGGTGTAGTGACAACAAGTGCACGGTCAGCTCCTGCAACGGCATTCTTGAAGCCCTGCTCGATACCTGCCGGGCAGTCAAGCAGAATATAGTCAAACTCCTCACGAAGCTCATTGATAAGCTCAACCATCTGCTCCGGTGTAACAGCATCCTTGTCCCTTGTCTGAGCTGATGGAAGCAGACACAGATCAGGATATTTCTTATCCTTGATAAGGCCTGACGTATACGACATTTGCCCTCAACGACGTCTACGAGATTGTATACAATACGATTCTCAAGTCCCATAACAACATCCAGGTTACGCAGTCCGATGTCAGTATCAATCATAACAACCTTTTTATTTAACTGTGCAAGACCTGTACCAATATTTGCTGTGGTTGTGGTCTTGCCCACACCACCCTTTCCTGATGTGATAACGATTACTTCGCTCATGAACTTTATTCCTCCTACGTTCCTAAATGCTATTTAAAATATTTTTAGTAATTGGTTCGATGTAAATATATCCATCCTTTGCGATGGCTATCTGTGCCTGCTCCTGTGCCGGCTTTTCCTTGCGCCTTACCCTGTGCTTTGGCTGAGGCTCGTCCGGACTCTTCGCAATCAAATCACCAATCTGAATCTGAATCGGCTGCATATCAAGTGCAAATACAAAACAGCTCCTGTCACCTGTGCATCCGGCGTGAACATTGCCCTTTAATGCACCAAGAATAACGATATTGCCCTGAGCTATAATCTTGGCTCCCGGATTGACATCACCTATGATTGTGACCGAAGACTCGCTGGTAATCACCTGGCCTGACCTAAGCGTACCACGGTAAAACTGCTCGGGAACACTGACTGTCGCAACATTCTCGCACTGCTTCTGCACTGCCTCATTAAATGCCTCAACCTGCTCCTTCATAATGGCTTCCTGCTCGGTACCACTCTCCACAATGCACAAAATCTCAATTGTGGTATTTTCCTCAATAGCTGCAATTATCTGCTGCTGCTCTTCATCTGAAAGATGCCTTCCCTCAAATGAAATAGCAAGCTTTGCGTTTTTAAAAAAATTGGCGGATGCTTAAACTTCTCCACAACTGCCTTTATCAAATCAGCAAATGGCATATCCGCATCTAAAATTAAATTGATTCCATATTTATTACTCTTTATCGTAACCGACTGTGACATGAGTACCTCCAATATCATTTAATATGAAATTCATTACTCCTAATTATACATTTTTATGTGGCTTCACGCAACCTTTTTCTGTAGGCTTCATTAGGCTATACTGCCCAACAGACCTTTTATAATCTATTTCTGTTCTGTTTCCTTATCTTCTTTATCCTACTGCCGAAGACAAAACATCAGATTGTCTACACACCATGTCGATAATTTCAAGGAAGTCTTATAAACTACTTCTTAAATTTATATTTCCCTTTTCCGTGACCGGATACCGGTTCAATAATATCTGCCTTTACCAAATTGGAAAGAAGTTTTGAAGCACCTGAACCTTTCAGCTCAAGAAGTTCCATAACTGCACTTCTTCCAAACACCTCATCAAAGCCAAACTTCTCAAAAAGTCTATGGATATGAATCGTCGTTTTTACCGAGAAATCACTACCTTTTTCGGAAAGTACACTGTCAATATCCACTTTTTTGTCCTGAATATCCACTTTTCCATTCTCAATATCCACTTTTGTATCCCCAATGTCCACTTTCTCTTCGTTCAAGAGTCCACTTATATGAAGATTTCGATTACGAAGCTCATTTTTCTCGTTACATATTAGATAAAAGCATGTAAAATTTCTTTTACATAGCTTAATTGCGGTCTATTTAGCTTGTTTCTTGACTACTCAGGAAAAATATTTCTACCCTCGCCCCACCTGTATTTTCAGAATTTGAAAGTTTAATACCTCCACCATATTTTTCAGCCACAGTTTTTGCAAAAAATAGTCCCA